>ENA-OPYX01000464-OPYX01000464.1-human-gut-metagenome-genome-assembly--contig:-NODE-464-length-23760-cov-3.445987_pt1 | contig 23760 bp, 21 predicted proteins | sample MGYA00242639_ERZ504486 | MGnify/ENA primary metagenome ERZ504486 (study PRJEB26092, sample SAMD00036296) | human gut metagenome | host: Homo sapiens | study: EMG produced TPA metagenomics assembly of... | reverse complement strand
ATAAGTATTGAAATTATGTGTTTTTCGGATTTGAGCAACGTTAAAAGCATAACGCCTGCGTTAAATAGCGAAAACCTTGGGCAAGCATATCACGGAACATTTCAATTTGCTTTGAACCGAAAGTATCTAATGTACGTTTTCCATTACTATCATCGGCGGCAATGACATCATCACCGGCAAAATCAACGTGGTAAAGTTCTTCTATAGAGCCATTTATTATTAAATCGACATCAAGATACATTAGTCGGTCTACGCTTTCAGGGAGTATATCTATTAACATAAGTCTATAATAAGTTTCAATGCTCCATTGTGTATTTCTTGGAAGTCTGTCATCAAAATCAGATTTGTTTATTTCAACTGAAATTATTGTAATATTATATTTTGATAGAGAATTTTTAATAAGGTCAATATCTTGTGGTGTAAGTTCACTATGTAGAAGATAGGCATCAATATGTTCATTGTTATTTTCACATAATGAACATAGCATAACGACTGTGTATTCGAGGTATTTTCTGTTTAGTGCAGTTGCAATATTCATAATTAAATCTCCCATTAGAATTTTTATATAATATGTTTTATAATGCAGCGTATTATTTAAGCCCAAACGCAATCTCCAGCATCTGAGTAAGCCTGATATCATATGTATGGTACTTTTTAACTTTTTCAAAGCCATTATGTGCTATTTCCCTGCGTTCTTTATCGTGTGAAAGGTAGTATTCACATTTTCCCATTAAGTCATCAAGACTTGTATATGCTTCCAGATCTTCACCTATATTAAAATGTTCTGGCAGTTCTGCCTGATAGTTAGTTATAAGAAAACCTTCACAGCCAAGTACGTCAAATATGCGAAGAGACAGACCACTTCGTATTGATTTGGCTGTTAAGTTAAGGTTGATTTTGCTTTGGTGGAATATAATAGGCATTTCTGTGTTTGTCTTAGCAAAACCACGATTATGAATTAGTGGCATTGAGTATGTATCACTGCCTGTATACAAGTCTACGTTGAAATGTTCAGATAAAGCTTTCAGGTAACGAAGCCGCTCCTGTTCAGCCACCTTTACACTTATAATGTGCTGTGCAATTACAGCTTTTGTATCAACCTTCATACTGTCAGGAAAGTTGATAAGCTCAGGTCTGACTTTGCAAAATGCTTCTATTAGTTCAGGGGTTACACATTCCTCGATGAAGTTATATCCATATACAAGTAGCTGCGCTTCAATAAGTCCGTCTACATAGCCACGCATTTTTTCAGGAAGAGTAATTTGGTTATACAGACATTTCTCTGAATATAAAGAGCCGATAAATGATATATCTGATGAAAATCTGGCTCTGTCAGCAGCACTTGCCATAGTTGCAGTAGCGTAATTGTCACGGACGTTGGTAGCAAGTGGAATATGAAATATTCCGTCAGGGTTGATGTGGTGGAAATCGTTGTACAACTGTCTGTCGAATAAGAATACCTTATTGCAGGGATTAGCTAATGAAGTTGAGAATAATTCAAGTACAGGGCTGTCCACGATAAGGCACAGATACGGAATACCCCATATATTACATACATCAGATACTGAAGGAAAAAAGTTAATTGAGAATATAAAAGAATAAGTGTCCTGCTTTAAAAGCTCGTTAAGCCCCTTAATGCAGTCTGATGGAAGAAGCTGTTTGTTGTATACTTCTCTTGTATCTTCTGTTATATTGAAACCAAGGTGTTTAAAGGAAGCGATAATGTCGGGGTTTCGCATATAACCTTCCAATTCTAAATAAAAAAAGTATTGTTCAATAATTCTACCTTTGCATATATACTATATAAGTAATTGAGAATTATATTTTATCATAAACAAAGACGTGTTGCCAGTAAGAAAGCGTAAAGCAGCTGGCGAAGTTATATACATAAATATAAGAATTCTTATAGGAAAGATAAGAAAGTGAGATGGATAATATGGAAAACAGCAGTTATCACAATGATATAATTAAAGGGTTTGATTTTAATAGAGAGGATTTTAAAAGTCCAGCTAAAAGAAATCTTATGATTGGGGCAGAAGAGGCAGATTATGTGATACTGGCTGATGAAAATGTAACAAGTGAGGAAGAGATAAGACAGATAATCACGGAAAATGATTTCCTGCTGGATTATGGTATGGCTATATTTGGAGAAAATGTGCAAGACGGAGAAATAGATTTTAATAACATAATTGATTATTTTAAAATGAATGTATATGGTGTGCTCATTAAGAAAAGCATACTCGTGTATACAGGCTGTTATAATGAAGAATTAACGGCTGGCATAGATTATGAGCTTGCGGTAAGAGTGGCATATTATGCAGAAAAGTATAATTACAATGGAATATATGGCGTGCTGTGTTCAAGCGAAGAGAACTCATTTTCACAGGAAGCAGGCTCATCAGACATACAGGAAGCGCATAATGCAGCGGGTTCATCAGACGTACAGGAAGCAGATAATGCAGCGGGTTCATCAGACGTACAGGAAGCGTATAATGTGACAGGCATATCAGATGAACATACAGCTGCCCAATTCCTTACATATGCTTATGTTTTAAAGCTTTATATGAAAGAATTGACACACAAAGGACTGCTTGAAAATGCAATATATGCAATGAAGGCATATGCTGACAGTAAAGGGTGTGCAGATTTATACAACGGACAGTTATTGGAAATACTTAATAATGATGAGCTGTTTGCAAAGATTAAGATTAATACAGCACCATTTTATGTAATTATGGGCGATAATACGTGCCATGGAGTATTAAGAAGATTTGCAGGTGATATAACCAAGTCTCTTATCAAAAAAGGACAGGCTGTAATAACATCTGATGGAAGTTATGGAATGACTGTAAATCTATCTGATATTGAGGATAATTCATTAAAGGGTTTTATAGGTTTTCAGTCTATTGTGTTATTTAAAGACTATTTTAGAAAGATGAAATGTCCTAAGTACATTTTCTGGTTTGATAATCCAATGTATTTTGGAAATCTGTTTGAAGGAATAGATGATAAATATTATCTTTTGTGTCAGGATAGATATTATGCTGAATTTATAGAGGAGCATTTTGGCGCGGTCAATGCTTTGCAGCTTCCGCCGGCAGGAGAAGATGCTGGATGGGCGGCGAACAAAGACAGACCATTTGATATAGTGTTTATCGGGGCGTGCAATTATGTAGATGAGAGTGTTATTAAAGATGAGTTTCAGAGGGAATATTATGAATATATGAAAGCACATCCTAATATAACATTTGAACAGGGTCTTAAAGAACTTCTTGTATACAAAGATTTTAATATTGATGAGCAAAAGTTTCTTTCACTGCTTGATTCTTTGCAGGATGTATGCCGCAATATAGTTAATTACTATAGGACGAAGGTGCTTGAGACACTTTTGGCAGCAGGTATTAAGATTGATGTATTTGGAGATACATGGGACAGATATTCGGGACTTGGCAAAGATAATCTCATAAAACATGATGCTGTAAATGTAGATGAGTCCCTTGAAATATGGGGCAGATCTAAGATAGGACTTAATGTGATGACCTGGCATAAGGCAGGAATGACGGAAAGAATAGCTAATATATGCCTGTCTGGTGCGGTATGCTTAAGTGAGAGAACAGAATATCTGGATAGAGAATTTAACAATTATGAGGATATTGTTACGTTTAATCTTGAACATCTTGAAAAGCTGCCAGATGTAGTAAGAGAATTACTTGCAAATGACAGCTTAAGAGAGAGTATAGCACAGAACGCATATATAAAAGCCTCTAAAGAACATATTTGGGATAATAGGGCAGAGAGTATCTTAAGAGGCTTATAAATTACAATTATGATATTAAATCAACCCAGCAATTTTGAATATATCATTTAACCTGACCTTATAATTGTGGAATTCTTTAACTTTATTGTAACCATTTAGCGCGATAGCCTTACGTTCATCTTCGTGCTTTATGTAGTAATCACATTTTCTGATAAGGTCATCAATTGATTCGTAATATACAAAGTCCTTATCAGGTGTGAAGTACTCAAGGAAATCTGCCTGATAATTAGTGAGCAGAAATCCACCGGCACCCATAATATCCATACAGCGGAGCGGAATACCTGATTTAATGCTTCTCAGAGTGATATTCAGGTTGATTTTGCTGCATTTGAATACATAAGGCATATTGTCGTAGAAATCAATAGGTCCTTTGTTAATCACATCAGGAAGCTCTGGAGTTGGGTTGTGTGTATAAAGTTTGGTTGTAAAATGGTCAGATACAGCCTTTAATATCTCAAAGCGTTCATTCTGTGTGACCTTTCTTGCAAGAAAATAATTCGCATATACATAAGAAGGAGTTTCAATGCCATCTTTATTAGGTGTGTAAGGTGTTATTTCCTGTATGGCTTTAATTATGTCAGGAGAAAGTACATCTTCAAGGAAATTAGCACCATATATATGCTGTTGTGCATTTATTACAGCATCGAGGTAGCCCTTAACATATGGAGATATATTCTCTAGTCTTTCATAGAAATTGCCTTTTTCGTTGTACATAGAGCCGACAAATGATACATCACTGTCAAATACCTGATGAACCCTGGTGTTCATTGGCATACGGTCAAGACGTGCAGTGTTGACAGCAAGAGGCATATAATATACTGTATTTATTCCCCCATTCTTAAGCTGTAGATATTGTTCACTGTCGAATAAGAATATGTAATTGCAGGGGTTGGTTATAGTGTATGAATACAGTGTAAGAAGCGGGCTGTCGTATATCCATGATATGTATGGAATGTTGTGGCGGTTGCAGTTAGTAGATACGGCGGCACTGTAATTAAAGCTGAATACGGCATCGTAGTGCTGTCCTGTAATCTGTTCTTCAAAAAGCTTATCAAACTCTTCGCTTGCTCTTTCCAGAAAAAGTGGAGTTGATACAACTGTTAATTCATGCCCCATCTCAGTAAGGGCTTCTTTAATATCTTCAACACCAAAGTGGTGGTTCTCAAATTCAAGAATTCTCATAGTATTCCTCGTATTATTTTTATTTTATCTCTGATATTATATCATAAATTTTGTGCAGTTTTTCAGCGAATATAAAGTTCGTAAGGAACTTTTAAGATGAGCACATAGTGCTCATTATACCATATGCCCTGCGTTGCTTTTCCACGCATCCGAAGTTTCGAAGAAACTTCTAAGTGACTACGAAGTAGTCATATTATATCATAAATTTTGCGCAGCTATTCAGCGCATATAAAGTTCCGTAAGGAACTTTTAAGATGAGCACTTTAGTGCTCATTATAACAGCATATGTCTGTAGGAATGGTTTTGAATATTTCGGACATAAGTCTGTTATTGATTGCTAATAAGCAGTGTAATATATTATAATTCAGGTAATTATTATATCGGCAGAGGAGATGTGTTGTGAAAGTACTATTTTTTCAATGGGATGCATTTATGCAGAAGGGCATAGAGGCAGCATTAAAGGAACTTAATATAGAATATGATACATTTTATTACACGATGAAAGACTGGGATAATGACAGTGAACTTGAGAGTAGTCTTGACAGATATATAGCGGTGTCCAAGAATGTATACGACTGTGTGTTTTCAGTTAATTTCTCGCCGGTTATCTCGGACTTGTGTAATAGATTAAAGCTTCCTTATATTTCGTGGGTGTATGACTGCCCTATCAATATAAGAAGGACAGAGGTATTAAAGAATAAGTGTAATACAATTTATTTCTTTGACAGAATACAGGCACAGCATTATATGGAAAATGGAGTAGCAGGGGCGAAGCATTTGCCGCTGGCGGCTGATGTAGATACATTTCGGCCGGCTTTAGCTAAAGATGATAATTATGCGTGTGATGTTGCATTTGTTGGAAAATTGTATAAATCGGACTATTCTTATATAAGTAATTATCAGGATGTATACACGAAAGGTTATCTTGAAGGTATTGTTGAAACACAGCAAAAGCTGTATGGAGGATATATTATAGATGACTGCATTAATGATAATATAATGAAGCATATTAATGAGAATTTTGCCAATGTATCCAATGGCAGTTATTCGGTTATTAAGCCGGAGGTTACATATGCACTGGCAACAGAGGTCACAAGCAGGGAGAGGTTTATGGCACTTGCACTTTTGCAGAACAGGTGCAATGTTAATCTATATTCTACAGATGTGGATGAAAGATTAAATAATGTCAATAATATGGGATATATTGATTATTATTCCCAGATGCCCAAAGCATTTTATAATGCAAAGATTAACCTTAATATATCGCTTAAGATAATACAGTCAGGAATTCCACTGCGTGTGCTTGACGTACTTGCCTGCAAGGGATTTCTTATAACTAACTACCAGGCAGAGATAATGGAATATTTTATGCCGGGAAAGGATCTTGTTGTATATGAGGATATTAAAGACCTTATAGCGAAAGTACAGTATTATCTTGATAATGAAGATGAAAGATTATGGATTGCGGATAATGGCTATAAAAAGGTTAAAGAGAACTTTAAGGTGAAAGACAGAATTGATAGTATATTAAGAAATTAGATATACATTTTTGCATATGTGCATTGTTTGTGCTTGCGGCTTATGTCACCTAAAGAGTATAATATCAATGTGACACCAATATTATGCGATTGGAGAAATTATATGGATAAGATTAATTCATTTTATAAGATGTTAAAATACAATGCTGAGAAGTATCCGGATAAAGAGGCGATTATATATGACACGATGACGGTTACTTATCAGAAGCTTTTTGAGGACTCATATAAGAAAGCACTTCATCTTATGAGGTTTGAGGGCAGCAGGATTGCAATATATGGACCAGCTTCATACAGATGGATAGTTAATATGTTTGGAACAATCCTTGCTGGTAAGGACGTTATGCTTGTTGATTTTTTCCTTCCCCAGAATACAAGAAATGATATATTAAAGAAGGTGGGTGTTGATTATATTTTATCATCTACTAACCAGTATATACTTGCAGACAATGAGGCATTATAATAACTGAATGCGGAGAAAGGATGAGGTGAATGGCCTTATATATATGAAGAAAATGTAAAAGAGGGCAATATTCTTATGCTTACAGCCGTTCCACAGGAGTGTGACAAGGCGGTTGTGCTTACAGTTTCCAATATACTTAATACAGTAAGTGCAGTTAATGAATGTTGTATGTGTGCACCAGAGGATAAGGTGCTTGCACAGATTGCACTTCATCATATATTTGGATATATATACAGTCTTATATGGCCAATCCATAATGGTGCGTGTGTATGTATTGGAAGAGGCTTAAGACATATAGATGCAGATACTTATTATTACAATCCTACAATACTGCCTGGAACACCATCTATGATTGAATATCTGAAGAGAATAAAAGCACTTAATGAAAATCTTAAGACTATAATTATAGGAGGTGCAAGCTGTCCGTTCAGATTATTTGAGGCGTTAAAGGACAGGGATTTGAAGGTATACAATGTATTTGGAATGACAGAGGTGTCAGGATGTATTGGAATTAATGATACTATGGATGGCACTTACAAGATATTTGCTAGTTCTAAGGTTGCAATTGAAGCTGATGGTGAGATTGTGGTAAGTGGTGACTGCGTTATGAAAGGTTACGATAAAGATGAGGCATATACTAAGCGTGTCATCAGGGACGGAGTATATCATACAGGTGATATAGGAAGAATTAATGATAAAGGGCGTCTTGTACTTTTAAAACGTAACCCTGAGATTATTCTTCTTCCAACAGGAGAGAAGATAAGCAGGACAGTTACAATAAGGCAGATTAGTGCACTGGACGGAGTTGCAGAAAGCTATGTTACTTTATATGATGACAAGCTTACAGCAATTATCGTGCCAATAGATAAAGATGTAAGAGAAGAAAGATTTGTAAGGCTTATTAATAAATATAACGAAAAGAAGGGTTACCGTTGGGAAATCCAGAAGACAATCATAAGCAAAGCTCCACTTCCAAGAATGGATAATGGTGATATTGACCAGAATGCAATAGAAACACTTATTGCTAATGAAAAGTAAGGTGTTAAGTAAATGCGGTGAGTGCCGATATATTTATTAGACTAATTAAGGATGAGAGGTAATGTCATGGAGGATATGAAGAAAGAACAGTTAGAAGTATTAAATGAAGCAAAAGGATATTGCACAAATGTACTTCACTGTATAGATACAGTTGTTCCAGAACTTAAAGGCGATAAGAAGGATGATACAGATGAGTATCTTAGAATGACTGTTGACGGAGTTAATGTAGCTCTTGAGATGTATAATGCAACAAGAGATTTAACAGCAGGTGTGCAGCCGGCAGTAGATGAGGCTGATGGTAATAATGCTGTTAAAGAGTTATCAGCTGCATTAAAGTCAAGTGATGATTCAGCTAAGGCTGATGCTCTTGTAAAGGTAAGAGCATTCATTGCACAGTTTAAGGACTGTGCTGAGGCTGTCTGCAAGTAATAGAATATATTGATGGATTATGTATTGATAGATTAATCCAGCTCAATACGCCCTGATATATAATATATGTAATTTAATAAAAGATAAAACCCCTGTTATAGAAGAAAACAGCAGATAATGAATTGTTGTTTTCTTCTATAACAGGGGTTATTTATATGTTCTTCCAGATATGGTTTCTATCAACACATTTTGTCCTATAACAATTTTTGTCAAACACGGTTGCTGTAAACACATCTTGTCTTATAAGTCTAAATATATCCGTTAAACATCATTCCGGTATAAGCCGAAAGGTTATAAGGATCAGGGAATGACCTTAATGGATTCTTGTATGCAATAATCTTATTGTTGATATAGTCCATAGGGTTGAGTGCAATATTCTCAGCCTTTTCTTTAATGGAATTCTTAAACGAATTAAGGCTTTCATAAATGTGGCTTAAGGCGTCTTTATTATCAGCGTTAATAATAACTTCCTTGTCGGCACTTATAGTTCCGTCTTTATTAAGCGAAAGTCCGCTGTCTGCAAGCTGCTTCTTGTATGAGCGTGCAATTGATGCGATTTCATTCTGGAGCTTTTCTGTTCCCTGAAAATGATTATTATTCTCATCATTAGTAACAGAGATAAGGTTGTTGTAACCAGCTACAAGTTCGTTAAGACTTTCCACAATAGAGTCTGCATCTGCCTTGAGGCTTATTGTTACAGGTTCTTCTGTTACCTTTGATAATTTGACATCATATGCTTTGTTGATTGTTATTGAATTGCTCATAGATGAGCGTTCATCACCATCAACATCAAATATGGCGTTGGATGGATATTGTGTAACCCTGTCAAGTCCAAGAGTATCAATGAGCAGCTGGTTGTTAGCATCATCTGACTTTATGGAGAATATAACAGGAGTTGTTCCATTAATGCCGGTTGATTCTGATTCAATATTAATAGCTGTATTGCCTAGACTATCTTCCTTGATATTAGCTGTAAGTCCGATGTTGGAGCGGTTGATAAGTCTTGCAATCTTGTTCTGTATATTATTAGTTGTCTCGGAGTTGTCCACTTTAAACTGGAACTCATATATAACATCATTGATTGATAAATCAAAAGAATATTCGCCAGGTTTTATATGCTTTGAACGTGGCTGTAGGTAGTTACCTGTATTAAGCTGTGAACAGGCTAACTGTTTAACATTTATATCAAAGCTTTCATCATCTGATGCTGCACCAAAGTCGGTAATGTAACTGGCATTGACGGCAGAAGCATTGCTTGATACAGCAGACTTCTTAAATGTCATTGTACCATCAGCACCGTCAGATAAATCCTCAGTAATATTCTCTAACGCTCTTGCATGTTCTTTTAAATCAATGGCGTATTTCTGGGCAGCAGTTGATAAGTCTAATTTGTACACAGGAGTCTGGCTGTTAATCTTAACAACCTTGCTATATGTGTTCTTAAGCTGAGTTCTTGTATGTGAGTCATACTTGGAATTAGATTTGTTCCCGTACTGGGATAAATAATAGCTGTATACACTACTAATCATAACAGTCACCTCCCTGTCTGTATGTATAATTGGTATAATGTGTATCGTCACAAAATATTTAATATATTACTATAATTACATATAAAACACATAAATATATAACTTTAACTGTCATCAGTTGCAGATACAGTAACTCCATTTGCTATATCCATAAACTTTATTATATTTTATAAGGAATGGCTTGATTTTGCAATATACATATAGTAGAATGTTTAAGGTTTTTTGAAAATATTTATATAAATAATGTATAAATTATAAAAATCTGGTTGACGAAATATCAAAAAATATGTTATATTAGGCTGGCTATGGAAGCGGTCTTTTTTTATGCCCGAAACTTACCCAACAGTTCAGGTATTAAAGAAAAACCAATTGGTGTTAATAACACCTGCAAAATAAATAATTGGAGGTGGAAGTTGTGCGAGTAAAGATAACATTGGCATGTACTGAGTGTAAACAGCGCAATTACAACATGACTAAGGAAAAGAAAGCTCATCCGGACAGAATGGAAACAAAGAAATATTGCAAGTTCTGTAAGTCACACACATTACACAAGGAAACAAAGTAATTGGTATCAGTGAGGTATTAAGATGAGTGAAGCTGTTAAGACAAAAAAACAGAAAAAGAGCTGGTTCAAGGGCTTAAAGGCAGAGTTCTCTAAGATTATTTGGCCAGACCAGAAGTCACTTACAAAGGAAACCATCGCTGTATTGGTTGTATCCGTATTATTAGGTGTAATTATTTCAGTTGTGGACTTGATTGTTCGCTTTGGAATTGAATTCATTGTAAAGTAAGGAAAAGGTGATCAGATGGACGAAGCAAAATGGTATGTTGCCCATACTTATTCAGGATATGAGAATAAGGTTAAGGCTAATATCGAGAAAACTGTTGAAAACAGAAATCTTCAGGACCAGATTTTGAAGTTCTTGTTCCGCTTGAAACAGTAGTGGAAGTTAAGGACGGCAAGAAGAAGACGGTTCAGAGGAAGACGTTTCCTGGATATGTCTTTGTAAAGATGGTGATGAATGACGACAGCTGGTATGTTGTCAGAAACACTAGGGGCGTAACAGGGTTTGTTGGTCCTGGATCTAAACCAGTACCATTATCTCCAGCTGAGATAAGATCATTCGGAATCAGCTCTGATGATGAAGAAGCTAAGCCAGTAGTTGAGTTTGCTGGTAAGGTAGGCGATCAAATCAAGATTCTTTCAGGTGCCTGGGAGGATACAGTAGGAGAAATTGTCAGCATTAATGAAGGCAAGCAGTGTGTTACAATTAATGTTGAGATGTTCGGTCGTGAAACACCGGTCGAGATTGATTTCACAGACGTGAAATTACTGTAAGATTTAGGTCTTACAAGAAGTGGGAGGCTTTAAAGCCGCCATAAACCACATTATATTTAGGAGGTGCCACAATGGCAAAGAAAGTAACAGGTTATATTAAATTACAGATTCCTGCCGGCAAGGCTACACCAGCTCCACCAGTTGGTCCAGCACTTGGTCAGCATGGTGTTAACATTGTAGAATTTACAAAGCAGTTTAATGCAAAGACAGCAGATCAGGGCGACTTAATTATCCCTGTAGTAATCACAGTTTATGCTGATAGAAGTTTCAGCTTCATCACAAAGACTCCACCTGCTGCAGTTCTTCTTAAGAAGGCTTGCAATATTAAGTCAGGTTCAGGCGTGCCTAACAAGAATAAGGTTGCTACAATTAAGAGAGCAGAAGTTCAGAAGATTGCTGAACTTAAGATGCCAGACTTAAATGCAGCTACAATCGAAGCAGCTACTTCAATGATTGAAGGTACTGCTAAGAGTATGGGTATTGTTGTAGAAGACTAATTCTATAACGAGGCTTTGAATAAAGATTGCTAAAGGTCTTTAAAGACATTTAGACAAGATTTTATTTTATAATTTGTTGATTTTCATAGAAGAACATGTGGCTGAGAATTAATCTCGGGATTGTTCAATATGTGGGAGGAAAGATGAAATCCTTCCGATAATACCACTAGGAGGTTTATATAATGAAAAGAGGAAAGAAATACGTTGAGGCAGCCAAGAATATTGACCGCCAGACATTATATGAAGCAACTGAAGCTGTTTCTTTAGTTAAGAAGAGTGCAGTTGCAAAGTTCGACGAGACAATTGAAGCTCATATCAGAACAGGTTGTGATGGACGTCACGCTGAGCAGCAGATCAGAGGAGCTGTTGTTCTTCCACACGGAACAGGTAAGACTGTAAAGGTATTAGTATTTGCTAAGGGTGCTAAGGCTGAAGAAGCTGAAGCAGCAGGAGCAGATTTCGTTGGTGGCGAGGAATTAATTCCTAAGATCCAGAATGATAACTGGTTTGATTTTGATGTAGTAGTTGCTACACCTGATATGATGGGCGTTGTTGGTCGTTTAGGACGTGTACTCGGACCTAAGGGCTTAATGCCAAACCCTAAGGCTGGTACAGTTACAATGGATGTACAAAAGCTGTTAATGATATCAAGGCTGGTAAGATCGAGTACAGACTTGATAAGACAAATATCATTCATGTGCCAATTGGTAAGGCTTCATTCACAGAGGAGCAGTTATCAGACAACTTCCAGGCTATTATGGATGCAATCGTTAAGGCTAAACCAACTTCACTTAAGGGACAGTATTTAAAGAGTGTTGTTCTTACAGCTACTATGGGTCCTGGTGTAAAGGTTAGCACAGCTAAGTACGTTGGTTAATTATAATTAATTAATCATATGTAAGCTGATGAATGGATTAGCTTATTGCAGGATTTGGGTTATACAACGCAATATTACGAAGAATTAATATATTCTTTGTGAATAACGGTTGACAACCAATATATTATGATAGTATACTATCAATGTTTGTGTTACTATCTGGTTGATTTGGATATAGATTTATAATCTGTATCAGATTGATGTGATGGTTTCATAATATAATTAAAGTGAAAGTGATTTCACATTTTGCCTAAGACAGCAGGTCCCGAAAGGGTTAAAGGTAATACGCCTACCGAGGACAGACTTAATGCGTAAAGCATTGATTATCAGTTTATTCAGTCCTTCTGTCTTATAGATAGAAGGACTTTTTTGTTAGAGCAATGAAGCATAATACTTAAAGTGTTATGGTTGTTGTTGAATGAGCCTGATACATGTACGTCTGGGCAGAATATTATCTGGCGACAGATATAATCTAACAGGAGGTAAATATTCATGGCAAAAGTAGAACTTAAGCAGCCTATCGTAGACGAAATCAAAGCAAGCTTAGAAGGCGCTCAGGGCGTTGTGGTAGTTGACTACCGTGGCTTAACTGTTGAGCAGGATACACAGCTTCGTAAGCAGTTAAGAGAAGCTGGTGTTGTTTACAAGGTTTATAAGAATACTTTAGTAAAGAGAGCAATTGCAGGTACAGAGTTCGAGCCAATGGCAGAAGTTCTTGAAGGACCTAACGCTATTGCAATCTGCAAGGAAGATGCTACAGCTCCAGCAAGAGTTTTAGCTAACTTTGCTAAGACAGCAGATGCACTTGAACTTAAGTGTGGTGTTGTTGAAGGTACTTACTATGATGCTACTGGAATCGCAGCTATTGCTAACATTCCTTCAAGAGATGAACTTCTTGCTAAGTTCCTTGGAAGCATCCAGTCACCTATTACAAACTTTGCTCGTGTTATTAAGCAGATTGCTGAGAAGAACGAAGAGGTTGCATAATTACGCGGCATAATCAGTATGATTATTGACGGACAGGTGTGACTATGTCAGCCTGCCACGAAACTTAATTAAAAGACTATTAAAAAGGAGATTATAATAATGACTACTCAGGAAATTATCGAAGTTATTAAAGGTTTATCAGTATTAGAATTAAATGATTTAGTTAAAGCATGTGAAGAAGAATTTGGTGTTTCTGCAGCAGCAGGTGTTGTTGTAGCAGCAGGTGCAGCAGCAGGCGCAGCAGCTGAAGAAAAGACAGAATTTGACGTAGAACTTACAGAAGCTGGTGCTAACAAGGTTAAGGTTATCAAGGTTGTTCGTGAAATCACAGGTCTTGGATTAAAGGAAGCTAAGGAAGTTGTTGATGGCGCTCCTAAGGTTGTTAAGGAAGGTGCTTCTAAGGAAGAAGCTGAAGAAATCCAGAAGAAGCTTGAAGCTGAAGGTGCTAAGGTTACTCTTAAGTAATTCAGATTGTCAGTTTGATACTTGCTTGACATATATATGCCGTATGGCATAGCATATATGAACAGAATTTTTAATATATTGCGGTATGCTGAATAATCACTTGATTTTTTAAAGCATATTTGGTATATTATATAAAATATGAAAAAGTTCCAGTTGTTGTATTGACAGCTGGAACTTTTTTTGTTACTATGAATAATGCACTATTATGGTATGGTGTGCATAGTATTTGCACGCATATCGATAATGTAATAAATTAATGTAAAGTAAAGAAAACTAAGGGGTGAAACGTCAATGGAGAAAAACAGAATACGTCCAGTAAAGTCAGGCAAATCGATGCGTATGAGTTACTCAAGACAGAAAGAAGTTCTTGAGATGCCTAACCTTATTGAAGTACAAAAAGATTCTTACCAGTGGTTTTTAAATGAAGGCTTAAAGGAAGTCTTTAGCGACATCTCTCCAATTGCAGATTATAACGGAAGGCTCAGTCTTGAATTCGTTGATTTTGCATTATGTGAGGAAGAGAGAAAGTACTCTATAGAAGAGTGCAAGGAAAGGGATGCTACATATGCAGCTCCACTTAAGGTACGTGTAAGACTTCATAATAAAGAGAGCGAAGATATAAGCGAACATGAAATCTTTATGGGTGACCTTCCTTTAATGACTAAGACCGGTACATTTGTGATTAATGGTGCAGAACGAGTTATTGTCAGCCAGCTGGTACGTTCACCTGGTATTTATTATGATATACAGAAGGATAAGTATGGAAAGATATTCCTCTACAGTTCAACAGTAATTCCTAACAGAGGTGCGTGGTTAGAGTATGAAACAGATGCTAACGATGTATTCTATGTTAAGGTTGATCGTAATAAGAAAGTACCTATTACAGTTCTTATAAGAGCACTTGGTTTTGGTACTAACGCAGAGATTCTTGACATATTTGGTGAAGAGCCTAAGCTTCTTGCAACAATGGAGAAGGATACATCTACTAACTATCAGGAAGGTGTACTTGAACTTTATAAGAAGTTAAGACCAGGAGAACCATTATCAGTTGAGAGTGCAGAAGCACTTATTTCTGGTATGTTCTTTGATCCTAGAAGATATGACCTTGCAAGAGTAGGCCGTTATAAATTTAATAAGAAGCTTTCATTCAGAAACAGAATTGCAGGACACATTCTTGCAGAAGACGTTGTAGATGGCAATGGTGAAATTCTTGCTAATGCTGGTGATAAGCTTACAAGAGAAACAGCTGAGAAGATTCAGAATGCAGCTGTTTCAGCGGTATTTATTGCTGCTGAATTAAAGGGTGCAGAAGGTGCGGTTACTAAGAGAACAGTTAAGGTTCTTTCTAATCTTGCTGTAGATATCACTAAGTGGGTAGATATCACAACAGAAGAAGCTAAGGAATTAGGAATTAACGAAGCTGTTTATTATCCGGTCCTTGCACAGATTTTAGCTGATAATGAGTCACTTGATGATATCAAGGATGCTATTGCTAAGAATACAGCAGACCTTATGCCAAAGCATATTACAGTAGAAGATATTCTTGCATCTATTAATTATAATATGCACCTTGAGTATGGCATTGGATACAAGGATGATATTGATCACCTTGGTAACAGAAGAATAAGAGCTGTTGGTGAATTATTACAGAACCAGTTCAGAATTGGTATTTCAAGAATGGAAAGAGTTGTTCGTGAAAGAATGTCAACTCAGGACTTAAGCGGTATTTCACCACAGTCATTAATCAATATCAAGCCTGTAACAGCAGCTATCAAGGAATTCTTTGGTAGTTCACAGCTTTCTCAGTTTATGGATCAGAATAACCCATTATCTGAGATTACACATAAGAGACGTCTTTCAGCACTTGGTCCTGGTGGTCTTTCGAGAGATCGTGCAGGTTTCGAGGTTCGAGATGTACATTATACACACTATGGTAGAATGTGTCCTATCGAAACACCTGAAGGTCCTAATATCGGTCTTATTAACTCACTTGCTTCATATGCAAGAATTAATGAGTACGGATTTGTTGAAGCACCTTATCGTATAATCGATAAGACAGACCCTAAGAATCCTAGAGTTACAGATGAAGTACATTACTTCACAGCAGATGAGGAAGATGATTTCCATGTAGCACAGGCTAATGCAGAGATAGATGAGAATGGATACTTCGTTAAGAATACAGTATCAGGACGTTACAGAGAAGAAACATCAGAATTCGATAAGAGTATGATTGATCTTATGGACGTATCTCCTAAGATGGTGTTCTCAGGGCTACATCTATGATACCTTTCCTTCAGAATGATGACTGTACACGTGCCTTAGCTGGTTCTAAGCATGACAGCGTCAGGCGGTGCCTCTCTTACTGACAGTAAGCACCAGTGAATACGGTAGCAGGTATAGAGAATAAGACAGCGTGTGACTCAGGTGTATGTGTAGTTGCAGAAGAAGATGGCGTTGTACTTTCATCAGAATCTAACAGAATTCTTGTAAAAGAGACAAGTGGAAAGGTTCACGAGTACAAGCTTACAAAGTTCTCAAGAAGTAACCAGAGCAACTGCTACAACCAGAGACCTATCGTATTTAAGGGTGATGAGGTTAAGGCAGGAGATGTTATCGCAGATGGTCCTTCAACATCTAATGGTGAGATTGCCCTTGGTAAGAACCCTCTGATCGGCTTTATGACCTGGGAAGGTTACAACTACGAGGATGCTGTACTTCTTAGTGAGAGATTAGTAAGAGATGATGTTTATACATCAATTCATATAGAAGAATATGATACAGAAGCAAGAGATACTAAGTTAGGACCAGAAGAAATCACAAGAGATTTACCTTCTACAGGTTCAGATGCAGTTAAGGATCTTGATGAAGATGGTATCATCCGTATCGGTGCTGAGGTAAGAGCTGGTGATATCCTTGTTGGTAAGGTTACACCAAAGGGTGAGACAGAGCTTACAGCAGAAGAAAGACTTCTTAGAGCTATCTTTGGTGAGAAGGCAAGAGAAGTAAGAGATACATCACTTAAAGTTCCACACGGTGCTTATGGTATCGTTGTAGGTGTTAAGGTGTTTACAAGAGAAAATGGAGATGAATTAGCTCCAGGTGTTAACAAGAATGTCCGTATCTATATCGCACAGAAGAGAAAGATTTCTGTCGGTGATAAGATGGCTGGTCGTCATGGTAACAAGGGTGTCGTTTCAAGAGTTCTTCCAGTAGAAGATATGCCATTCCTTCCTAATGGCCGTCCACTTGATATTGTACTTAATCCTCTTGGTGTGCCTTCGCGTATGAATATTGGACAGGTGCTTGAAATTCACTTAAGCCTTGCTGCCAAAGTATTAGGTTTTAACGTAGCAACACCTATCTTTGATGGAGCTAACGAGAATGATATTATGGATACACTTGATATGGCTAATGCTTATGCTAATCATCCATTTGATGATGAAGAGCTTGCACGCGAAAAGGCAGATGCAGAAGCTAATGGTGAAGAATATCCTGCTGATATGACAACATTTACTGCTGAATACAAGGAACTTTTAAGAGATGACGTATTCCAGTTCCTTTCAGATAACAGAGCTCACAGAGCTGAATGGAAGGGTGTTCCAATCGGAAGAGATGGTAAAGTAAGACTTCGCGATGGTAGAACAGGTGAATACTTCGATAGTCCGGTTACTATCGGTTTCATGCACTACTTAAAGCTTCATCACCTTGTTGATGATAAAATCCATGCTCGTTCAACTGGTCCTTACTCACTTGTAACTCAGCAGCCACTTGGTGGTAAAGCCCAGTTTGGTGGACAGAGATTCGGAGAAATGGAAGTATGGGCTCTTGAAGCTTATGGTGCATCTTATACACTTCAGGAAATCCTTACTGTTAAATCTGATGATGTTGTTGGTCGAGTTAAGACATATGAAGCTATTATTAAGGGTGAGAACATTCCTGAACCAGGAATTCCTGAATCATTCAAGGTTCTCCTTAAGGAACTTCAGTCACTTGCTCTTGATGTAAGAGTTCTTGATCAGGACAATAACGAAGTTAAGCTTCTTGAAAGTTCAGAATATGAAGTTACAGATTTCAAGAAGGTTCTTGATGATGGTGGTTATAAGAGAAGTAGCCGTGATGAAGAAAATGAATTAAAGAACGCAGGTTATCACGCAGAAAAGCAGGGTGATGACGGTGAGGCAACCATAGAAGAACTCGGATCAGAATATGACGATTTCGATTATGACAGCTTAGATGATGACTATGATGATTACGGTGACGGAAATATAGAAGAATAATAGAAGGGAGCACTATAATGGCAGAAGAGATTAAGTCAAATAAATCAATGAAATTTGATAAAATTCAGATAAAGCTTGCTTCTCCTGAGAGTATTTTAGAGTGGTCTCACGGCGAGGTAACTAAGCCTGAGACTATCAATTACAGAACTTTAAAGCCAGAAAGAGATGGTCTGTTCTGTGAAAGAATATTCGGACCTAGCAAAGACTGGGAGTGTCATTGCGGTAAGTATAAGAAGATTAAAGATAAAGGCATCGTATGTGATAAGTGTGGTGTTGAGGTTACTAAGGCAAGTGTACGTAGAGATCGTATGGGTCATATCCACCTTGCTGCTCCAGTTTCACATATCTGGTATTTCAAGGGAATACCTAGCCGTATGGACCTTATCCTTGATATAGGTCCTAAGAATCTTGAGAAGGTACTTTACTTCGCTTCTTATATCGTAATTGATCCAGGCGAAACAGATATACCATTCAAGAAGATTCTTACAGAAACTGAGTACAGAGATCTTTATGATCAGTATGGTAATACATTCAGAGTTGGAATGGGTGCTGAGGCTATTTTAGAGCTTCTTCACAACGTCAACCTTGAAGAAGAAGTAGCTAAGCTCAAGGAAGAGCTTGCTACTACTACTTCACAGAAGGCTGCAAGACTTATTAAGAGAATTGAAGTTATGGATGCGTTCATTGCTGCTGGTACTAAGCCAGAATGGATGATTCTTACAGAAATTCCAGTTATCCCTCCAGATTTAAGACCTATGGTTCAGTTAGAGGGTGGACGTTTTGCAACATCTGATCTTAATGATCTTTATAGAAGAATTATCAACAGAAATAACCGTCTTGCAAGACTTATTGATCTTGGAGCACCAGAAATCATTGTTCGTAACGAGAAGAGAATGCTTCAGGAAGCTGTTGATGCACTTATAGATAATGGACGTAGAAATGGCCGTCCTGTAACAGGACCTGGTAACAGAGCTCTCAAGTCTTTATCAGACTTATTAAAGGGTAAGCAGGGACGTTTCAGACAGAACCTTCTTGGTAAGCGAGTTGACTACTCAGGACGTTCAGTTATCGTTGTTGGACCAGAACTTAAGATTTATCAGTGTGGTCTTCCTAAGGAAATGGCTATTGAGTTATTCAAGCCATTTGTTATGAGAGAATTAGTAAGGCGTGGTCTTGCTGAGAACATAAAGAAAGCCAAGAAGAGCGTAGAGCATCTTGAGACAGAAGTATGGGATGTACTTGAAGATGTTATCAAAGAGCATCCAGTTATGCTTAACCGTGCTCCTACACTTCACAGACTTGGTATTCAGGCATTTGAGCCAATCCTTGTAGAAGGTAAGGCTATTAAGCTTCATCCACTTGTTTGTACAGCTTTCAATGCCGATTTCGATGGTGACCAGATGGCGGTACATCTTCCATTGTCTGTAGAAGCTCAGGCAGAGTGTAGATTTATGCTTCTTTCACCTAACAACTTACTTAAGCCATCTGATGGTGGTCCTGTTGCTGTTCCTTCACAGGATATGGTACTTGGTATCTACTACCTTACACAGGAAAGACCTGGTGTTAAGGGTGAAGGTAAGATATTCAAGAGTGTTAATGAAGCACTTCTTGCTTATGAGAATGGAATTATAACACTTCATTCTAAGATTAAAGTTAAGATGACTAAGACTAATGCAGCAGGAGAAGAGATTTCAGGTGTTGTAGAGTCTACACTTGGTAGATTTATTTCAATGAAATACTTCCTCAGGATTTAGGATATGTAGATAGAAGCAAGGAAGAGAATTTACTTCTTCCAGAAGTTGATTTCCATGTAGGAAAGAAACAGTTAAAGGATATTTTACAGCACGTTATCAATACACATGGTACAACAAGAACTGCTGAAGTTCTTGATGATATTAAGGCTATGGGTTACAAGTATTCTACTAGAGCGGCTATGACAGTTTCTATTTCGGAGATGACAGTGCCACCAGTTAAGAAGCAGCTTATAGCTGATGCTGAAAAGAAGGTTGAACAGATTAACATTAACTACAACAGAGGTCGTTCAACTGATGAAGAAAGATATAAGAATGTTATCAGAGTATGGCAGGAAACAGATAAGACATTGCTTGATGCACTTCTTTCTGGTCTTGATAAGTATAATAACATCTTTATGATGGCTGACTCAGGTGCCCGTGGTTCTAACCAGCAGATTAAGCAGCTTGCAGGTATGCGTGGTCTTATGGCAGATACTTCAGGTCATACAATCGAACTTCCAATCAAGTCTAACTTCCGTGAAGGTCTTGATGTACTGGAATACTTCATTTCAGCCCATGGTGCTCGTAAGGGTCTTTCAGATACAGCCCTTAGAACAGCCGATTCAGGTTACCTTACAAGACGTCTTGTAGATGTTTCTCAGGATCTTATTATAAGAGAGACTGATTGCAGCGTTGGTAAGATAATACCTGGTATGTATGTTTATTCATTTGTTAACGATAGAGCTACTAATTCAAGTGATGCCAAGGAAGATATTCTTGAGCCATTACAGGAACGTATTACTGGAAGATATCTTGCAGAAGATATCAAAGACCCGGCTACAGGAGAGATTATTGTTGCAGCTAACCACCTTGTAACTCCTAAGAGAGCCGCAGCTATCATTAAGACCGGTGTAACACAGGTTAAGATAAGAACTATTCTTACTTGCCGTTCACACATCGGTGTATGTGCTAAGTGTTATGGTTCTAACCTTGCAACAGGTCAGGCAGTTCAGATTGGTGAAGCAGTTGGTATTATCGCTGCTCAGTCTATCGGTGAGCCTGGTACACAGCTTACCATGAGAACCTTCCATACAGGTGGTGTTGCCGGTGATAACATTACTCAGGGTCTTCCTAGAGTAGAGGAACTTTTCGAGGCAAGAAAGCCAAAGAGCCTTGCAGTCCTTGCAGAATTCGGTGGTGTTGTTAGCTTCTCTAAGACAGAGAAGAAGACAGATATTGTAATTACTGATGATGAGGGTAACTCAAAAGCTTATCCTGTATCAAGGGATACAAGAGTTAAGGTTCAGGAAGGACAGGTTGTTGTTAAGGGTGAAGAAATCACAGAAGGTTCAGAGAACCCACATGATATCGTTAGAATCCTTGGTGTAAGAGCTGTTCAGGATTATATGCTTCGTGAAGTTCAGAAGGTTTATCGTATTCAGGGTGTTGATATTAATGATAAGCATATTGAACTTATTGTTAGACAGATGCTTAAGAAGATAGTTATTGAATCTGCTGGTGATTCAGATTTCTTACCTGGTTCACAGGTTGATACTCTTGAATTCACAGAGGTTAATGAAAAGCTTGAAGAAGAAGGTAAGAGAAAAGCAACTGGTACACCAATTATTCTTGGTATTACTAAGGCATCACTTGCTACTAATTCATTCCTTTCAGCTGCTTCATTCCAGGAGACAACAAAGGTTCTTACTGATGCAGCTATTAATGGTAAGGTTGACCCACTTATCGGTCTTAAAGAAAATGTTATCATTGGTAAGCTTATACCTGCTGGTACAGGTATGAAGAGATACCAGAATGTTGAACTTGACACAGCAACAGCTTATGATGAGATTGAAGAGTCAGATGATGAAGTGTTAAGCTTTACTGAAGATTCAGATGAAACACTTGATTTTACAGAAAATGTAGATACATTAGATGCTGATGTCGAAGTTAGCGATGATGCTGATGTAACAGAAGATACAGAAGCGTAAGATAATAAATATAGAAGCCGTTATCCTTAGGAAAGCGGCTTCTTTTTTGTTTTATAAAATATCAATAACAAGGACAGCATAGTAATGTGATATTTTAGTAATATTTCTAATAATAAATTTTTGAAAAACTCTTGACGAATTTATTCTAAAAATATATACTAAATAAGCGTGCGAATAAGCAAGTTCTTATTTATGTACGCTGATTATAAAGATGAGCAGTTTAAGAGGACAGGCTCACGCATTTTCTTAGTGATTATACTAAGTGCAACCATTCATTATTCTAATTCCGGGAGGTGAAAAAGGAATGCCAACATTTAACCAGTTAGTAAGACAGGGAAGAAAGTCAACAGTTAAGAAGTCTACAGCACCAGCTCTTCAGAAGGGATATAACTCACTTCAGAAGAAGGCTACAGACGTATCTGCACCACAGAAGAGAGGTGTTTGTACAGCTGTTAAGACTGCAACACCTAAGAAGCCTAACTCAGCTCTTAGAAAGATCGCCAGAGTACGTCTTTCTAATGGAATTGAAGTTACTTCATATATTCCAGGTGAGGGCCACAATCTTCAGGAACATAGCGTTGTTCTTATCAGAGGTGGTAGAGTTAAGGATTTACCAGGTACAAGATATCATATCATCAGAGGTACACTTGATACAGCAGGTGTTGCTAAGAGAAGACAGGCTCGTTCTAAGTACGGTGCTAAGAGACCTAAGGATGCTAAGTAATTCATAAAGAATTAAGCATCATAAGTCTGTGATTGATTTACAGGGTAAGTCAGAATATTTGCAGATTATTGCATACAATAATTTACGAACAATTAAATTAATTAGTGCCGGAGTTAGATTAATCCGAAGGTTGCAGGTTTAAGATATACGGCGCGAACACAATTTAATTTGTGAGTACCGATGAATTAATGAAACGTCGTGATGTGTCAGGCTGATGAAGCTGTAAGGCGTTCATTAGTGCTAACAATGACGACAATACAATGTTAAGGAGGGAAGAACCGTGCCACGTAAAGGACATACTCAGAAGAGAGATGTATTAGCAGATCCTATTTACAATAACAAGGTGGTTACTAAGCTTATCAACAACATTATGCTTGATGGTAAGAGAGGAGTAGCACAGAAGATTGTATACGGAGCATTTGACAGAGTCGCAGCTAAGACTGAAAGACCTGCTTTAGAAGTATTCGAAGAGGCTATGAACAATATTATGCCAGTTCTCGAAGTAAAGGCTAGACGTATCGGTGGAGCAACATACCAGGTACCTATCGAAGTTAAGCCAGACAGAAGACAGGCTTTAGCTCTTCGTTGGATGACAACATTCTCAAGAGCAAGAGGCGAGAAGACTATGGAAGAAAGACTCGCTAATGAGATTCTTGATGCAGCTAATAACACAGGTGCATCTGTAAAGAGAAAAGAAGATATGCACAAGATGGCAGAAGCAAACAAGGCTTTTGCTCATTACAGATTCTAATAATAATTATAGGAGGTTTTATCCATGGCTGGAAGAGAATATCCATTGGAGAGAACCAGAAATATCGGAATTATGGCTCATATTGATGCTGGTAAGACAACATTAACAGAGCGTATCCTTTATTATACT
>ENA-OPYX01000463-OPYX01000463.1-human-gut-metagenome-genome-assembly--contig:-NODE-463-length-23775-cov-3.111510_pt1 | contig 23775 bp, 28 predicted proteins | sample MGYA00242639_ERZ504486 | MGnify/ENA primary metagenome ERZ504486 (study PRJEB26092, sample SAMD00036296) | human gut metagenome | host: Homo sapiens | study: EMG produced TPA metagenomics assembly of... | reverse complement strand
AGATTGTAGTGGACAGTGGACACGGAGGAGAAGATCCGGGTGCAGTCTATCCGGGCAGGCAGGAAAAAGGAAGATACGTTACGGCTTGCACTGGAAGTAGGGAGACTTCTGGAGGCAGGAGGACAGGATGTGGTGTATACAAGAACCACGGATGTCTACCAGACACCCTTTGAAAAAGCGCAGATTGCAAATCGGGAAGAAGCGGATTATTTATTTCGATTCACAGAAATTCCAGTCCAAGACAGAATCAGTATCAGGGGGTAGAGACACTGATCTATGACAAGTCGGGAATCAAACTGAAGATGGCAGAGGCAATTAACGGGGCTCTGGAGGAGGTGGGATTCCGTAATCTCGGGGTGAAAGAACGACCGGGACTTGTAGTGTTGCGAAGAACAAATATGCCGGCACTTCTGGTGGAGGCAGGATTTATTAACAACGATCGGGATAATCAGCTGTTTGATGAAAAATTTACAGAAATCGCAGGAGCAATTTCTGAGGCGATTCTCGGTACACTGGATCAGGAAACTGTGGAAGATCCACTTTTATATCGGGTGCAGGTGGGAGTTTTCAGAAATAAAGAAAATGCAGACCGGCTGAATTATGAACTTCTGGATAAGGGATATCCATCTTATATTTTACAGCAGGACGGATATTATAAAGTCCAGGTGGGAGCTTTTGAACAGCTTGGGAATGCTGTTTTGATGGAACAAAGGCTTCGAAAGGATGGGTATCAGACTCTGATCACAACCCGCTAGAAGACAGGATGAAGAAGGGAGCAGATCCATGGGAATACAAAAGAAAGACAGAGAATATGAACGTTTTTTAGATCAGATCAGTGATTTCATTTTTGTGGAGGATAAACCGGAGAGGGCAGATATCATTTTTGTACCGGGTAATGGATTTCCACAGATGTCCATAGAAGCGGCCAGACTGTGGAAAGAGGGAATGGCACCCTGGATACTGCCTTCCGGAAAATACAGTATCGGAAAAGGTGCATTTACAGGGGTACAGGTCATGAAGGAAAAATATCAGGGACCGTATCAGACGGAATGGGAATTTATGAAAGATGTGCTGCTAAAAGAAGGCGTGCCGGAAGAAGTGATCCTGCGGGAAGACGGGGCTACATTTACCTATCAGAATGCGATCAACTCCAGAAAAGTGACGGATGCAGTGGGCATTCGGGTGAAAAAGGCAATTATCTGCTGCAAAGCCCAGCATGCCAGAAGATGCAAGCTGTATTATCAGTACTTATACCCACAGACAACCTTTCTCATTTGCCCTTCGGATGTGGGAATCAACCGGGAAAACTGGTTTGATACGCAAAAAGGCAGAAAGGAAGTACTGGGAGAAGTAGAAAAATGTGGGGAACAGCTGCAACGGATCTTTTGCAGGGAAGCGGATTCATGGAGTATCTGAGAGATTCGGATAAACAGATGATACGAACAGGATGTTATCATTTCATACGGAAGGCAGGAGGGTGTTATGGCAGCATATGTGGAAATGGATCAGGTTACAAAAACCTATCAGATGGGAGAAGTGACGATCAAAGCTGCGGATGGTATTTCTTTTCAGGTAGAAAAGGGAGAATTTGTGGTCGTGGTCGGACCAAGTGGAGCAGGAAAAACAACGGTGCTAAATATTCTCGGCGGCATGGATACTGCAACGACCGGAAAAGTATCTGTGGACGGAACACGGGTGGATAAGCTGAAAGGGAAAAAGTTGATCCAGTATCGGAGAGAGGATATTGGTTTCGTGTTTCAGTTTTATAACCTGATGCAAAATCTGACTGCACTGGAGAATGTGGAGCTGGCACTTCAGATCTGTAAAGATCCGCTGGATGCAAAGACAGTTCTTGAAGAAGTGGGGCTTGGGGAACGGATGTATAATTTCCCGGCACAGCTTTCAGGTGGGGAACAGCAGAGGGTGGCGATAGCCAGAGCCCTGGCAAAAAATCCAAAGTTACTGCTCTGCGATGAACCGACGGGTGCGCTGGACTATGTGACCGGAAAATCGATACTGAAGTTATTACAGGATACCTGTCACAAAAAGGGAATGACTGTGATCGTGATCACACATAACTCTGCACTGACACCTATGGCGGATCGGATCGTCCGGATACGAAACGGCAGGGTGGCAGAGATGATACAAAACGAGAATCCAACACCGGTGGAAGAGATAGAATGGTAGGTGGAGAGGATGAAAGCATTTCGGAAAGATTTTTTCAGAGAGATTTTAAAGAATAAAGGACGGTTTTTATCTGTTTTTTTCATCTCCCTGCTGGGTGCGGCGTTCTTTTCGGGTATTCGGTCAGCAGAAGGAGATATGAAAACTTCAGCGGATGCTTATTACGATCAGACAAATTACATGGATCTGCGGGTGCTGGGAACGCTCGGTCTTACAGACACGGATATGGAAGATATCGCAAAGGTGAAAGGCGTAGCACAGGTAACCGGCGGGCATACGTTAGAAGTATTACATAAAGAAGGGGAAAAAGAACAGACAGTGAAGCTGATCGCGTTAGAAGATGGCGTAAATGAACCACAGATTCTGGATGGGCGGCTGCCGCAGAAAACGGATGAAATTCTGGTGGACCAGAAATTCCTGGATGAAACCGGAAAAAAGATCGGCGATCAGGTGATATTTGAGAGTGGTACGGACACTGCACTTTCGGATGACCTTGTTCATGAAACGTTTACGATTGTGGGATCGGCAACGTTACCCTATTATATGGAACTGACCCGTGGAACGGGAAGTATCGGAAACGGCAGTATTGACAGTTTTGGGCTGTTACTTCCGGAGACGTTTACCAGTGAGATTTATACAGAAATCTATGTGCAGGTGGATGGGGCAAAGGAGCTGGAAAGTTACAGTACCTCTTACGAAAAGGCTGTAAAACAGGTACAAAACCGGGTAGAAGAGCTGGAAGAGGAAGCATGTCAGAGAAGATATGATGCGGTTTATCAGGAGGGGGAAGACAAGCTTTCCGATGCCAGAAAACAGGTAACAGACGGTGAAAAGGAACTGGCGGATGGAAAAAAGACGCTGGAAGACGGTACTTTGCAGATCGAAGAGGCAAAAGATACCGTCGCTGAAAAGGAAAAAGAACTGAAGGAAAATGAATCCCTTCTGGCAGAAAAAGAGACAGAATTGCAAAATGGGGAGAATCAGCTTGCTGCAAAGGAGAAAGAACTGACTGCCGGAGAACAACAGCTGCAGCAGAAAATGCAGGAACTTGCAGCCGGAAAACAGGAGCTTGCGACAAAGCAGACAGAACTGACGGATGGAAAGGCACAGCTGCAGATACAGGAAGAAGAGTTGAATACAGCCAAAAGTCAGCTTGAGGAGCAGGCGGCGAAACTGGAAGAACAGAAAAGTCAGCTGGAAGAAAAAGAAAAGGAGCTGGATGAAAATGAGGTGACAGTAACTGCGGGTATCACACAGGTACAGGAAGGGCAGGAACAGCTTGCCACCGGTATGCAAAGTGTGCAGGAAGAAATCACCCGACTGGAAGCACAGAAAGAACAACTCTCGCAGATGGAAGAACCGGATGCGGAACAGCTGCAGCAGATCGAGACTGCTTTGCAGGAGTTAAAACAGCAGCTTACCGGACTGGAAACACAAAAGGAAGTGCTGTCACAGAAAGAGACGGAACTGACCGGGAATCTTACACAGATCCAGTTGGGCAAAGGAGAACTCGAGCAGGCAAGGACGCAGCTGGATGCCGGAGAAGCGGAAATTAGTATGCATCGTCAGGAACTTGCGGCGGGCAAGGAGAAAATCGCACAGGCAAAGGAACAGCTTGCAGCAGGAGAAAGACAGATCAGTCAGGTACAAAAACAGCTCGCGGATGGTGAGGCGCAGATTGAGCAGGCAAAAGCACAGATTGCGGACGGAAAGAAGCAGCTTGCCGGAGCAAAAGCTGAACTTGCAGATGGAAAGACGCAGCTTTCGCCGGAAAACAGCAGATTGTGGATGAAAAAGCGCACTCCGGGAGGCAAAGATGAGATTGATGCGAAAGAGACGGAACTGGAGGACGGCATGGAAGGAATACAGAAAAGAAAGCCGGAAAGCAGAGAAAAAACTGGCAGACGCAAAAGAAGAAATTGCAGACGGAGAAAAAAAAGCTGGAGGATCTGAAGGTTCCGGACTGGTATGTATGGGGACGAGATCAGGTGACTTCCACGGAAAAGTTACGGACAGGATGCAGTGCGCATCACAAATATAGGAAAGTTCTTTCCGGTCATTTTCTTTCTGGTGGCAGCGCTTGTCAGCCTGACGACGATGACACGAATGATCGAGGAACAGCGTCAGCAGATCGGTACACTGAAAGCTCTGGGATACGGAGACGGTGTGATCGCGGTAAAATATCTTGCCTACGGACTGATGTTTACCATCTCCGGTGCATTTGTCGGAGTGCTGCTCGGTGAGAAAATTCTGCCGTGGGTGATCATGAATGCGTATGGTATGCTGTATACGGGTATGAAAGAGTATCTGACCCCGTTAAACTGGGAAGAGGGCGGACTTGCGATCCTTGCGAGTGCACTCTGTACCGGTGTGGCAACTGTAGTGGCATGTTATAAGGAACTGGCAGCGCGCCCGGCACAGCTGATGCGCCCGGAGGCTCCAAAAAAACGGAAAGAGGATTCTGCTGGAACGGATTCCATTTTTATGGAAACATCTGAACTTTACAACAAAATCAACGATCCGGAATCTGATCCGATATAAAAAGCGGTTCTTTATGACTGTCATTGGTATCGGTGGATGTATGGGACTGATCGTGGTGGGATTTGGCTTGCAGGATTCGATTACTGCGATTGCAAAGAATCAGTTTGTCAATCTGTTTACCTATCAGGCAAGCGCTGTTTTTAACGGGGACGCCACGGAAGAGAAAAAGGCACAGGTACAAAGCGAGATGGAGACGTATCCGGGGATACAGCAGATTCTGGAGATGTATTGCCAGAGTGTGGAACTGCAGTCACCGAAGCGCAGTGTGGATGCGGTGATGGAAGTACCGAAAGATCTGACTTGTTTTGGAGATTTCTTTGATCTGCGTGATCGCATCAGTGGAAAACATTATGATTTCCCGGCGCAGGGGGCTGCCATCAGTGAGAAGACGGCAGATATTCTGGGACTCAAAGTCGGTGATACAGTGCAGATGAAAAAGGGTGATCAGATTGTGAAAGTCGAAATCACGGAGATTGTTGAAAATTATGTGCGGCATTTTATCTATATAACGACAGACACATATCAGACCTTGTTCGGGGAAGCGGCAGAGTATAATCAGCTGTTGCTTCGCTACGAAGATACGTCAGACAGTTACGAGGACGGACTGGGACAGACGATCATGGAACATCCGGAGATCGCAGCTATATCCTTTACGTCAGATCTGATCAGTGAGATTGACAACATGCTTCGCTCTCTGAATATCGTCATTGTGGTTCTGATCGTATCGGCAGGTTTGCTGGCATTTGTGGTGCTGTATAATCTGAACAATATCAATATCACAGAACGTCAGAGAGAGCTGGCAACACTGAAAGTGCTTGGATTCTACGACGGAGAAGTGGCTTCGTATGTATATCGTGAGAATATGGTGCTTACGGTATTCGGAATCCTCGCAGGTGTGGGAATCGGTGCTTTTCTGCATGGAAAGGTGATCCGAACCGTAGAAGTGGATATGATGATGTTCGGAAGAAGTATATTTTTCAGAAGTTTCTTGTACAGCGGACTGATCACACTGGCATTTGCATTGTTAGTCAATGGAATGATGTATTACCGGCTGAAAAAGATTGATATGATCGAATCACTGAAAAGTGTGGAATAAAAAAGAAGAAGAGGTTAATCCTCTTCTTCTTTTTATCGTAAAATCTTCCGGTATATAGATGTGTACAAGTTCGATACGGTTTTTGTCCACCTGATCAACGACCAGTTTCAGATGATTATCTGTGATACAGGATTCACCGGGAACCGGCAGGTGATCGAGCTGTTCGATCACAAAACCTCCGATAGAATCGTAATCTTCCGTTTCCAGATGCAGATCCAGAGCTTCATTCAGATCGTCCAGTTTGGCAGAACCTTTTGCAAGATATTCTCGTTTCGGAACGATTTCTTTAAAGTCTTCCTCTTCGTCGGCATCGTATTCATCACGGATCTCTCCGACGATTTCCTCGAGCAGGTCTTCCAGTGTGATCATACCGGCGGTTGCGCCATATTCATCAAGGACTATTGCCAGATTGACGGCATATTCTTTCATCTCCATCAGAAGATCTGCCGTACCTTTGTATTCATAGGTAAAATATGGGTTTCTGAGAAAATCCCGTACAGAAAACGGTTTTTCCGGTCTCGCAGAATCAGGTCTTTCATATTCAGAGTGCCGATGATGGTATCTGTTGAATTTTCATAGACCGGATAACGTGTATAACCGTCTTCACGGAATGCCTGAATTACTTCGTCATAAGTGGCATCCACATTAATCAGAGACATATCGATACGGGGAACCATCACATCCTTGGCCTGAGAATCACCAAAATCGAAAACGTTATAGATCATCTGCCGTTCTTCGCTCTCGATGACACCGTCTTCATGACTGACATCCACGATGGTACGAAGTTCCTGCTCTGTCATGGCATTTGGCTTGGCATCGGGATCTACATGAAGCAGAAATAAGACACCTCGCGAAAGCAGATTCACAAAGAAAATTATAGGAGTCAGCAGCCTGGTCAGAGGATAGATTACCGGTGCATAGGCAAGAGAGATTTTTTCTGCCTGTAATGTTGCCAGGGTTTTCGGAGTAATCTCACCAAACAGAAGAATCAGCAAGGTCAGAACGCCGGTGATAAAACCAATAAAGGCATTACCAAGAACTCTCGTGGTCCAGGTGGTTGCCAGAGAAGATGCTGACAGGTTGACAATATTGTTGCCGATCAGGATCGTACTCAGAAGCTTTCCCGGATTTTCAATAATTTTCAATAAGGTTTTGCTTTTTTATTCCCATCGTCAGCAAGAGACATGATACGGATCTGTTGACTGTAGTCATGGCCGTCTCTGCGGAAGAGAAAAATGCGGAAAGCAAAATTAACAGCAGTAACACAATTAGTTGTATGGCGTCGCCAGAATCCAAAAATATTCACTCCTTTGAAAATATGTAGTAGTTGTACTTGAATATACAGGAATTCGATTCAAAAATCAAGACAAATTCTTGTAAAATCATATTTTTTGGGGTGTTGAAAAAGAGAAGTATATGTTATAATATAAAATTGAATAACTGTGAAAGTAGTAAAAAAAGCTGTGAAACCGCAGCTGAGAATACAAAGCAGGAGAGATGTGGATAATGAAGAAAAATAATAAACCGGCAGCGAAGCGATACATGAAGACGGTGGGAATGGTGATGGCATCTGTGATGGTTCTTTCTTCCACAACCGGTCAGATGGTATATGCGGAGTCTGCAAAAGACCAGAAAGATACTCAGGATGGGGAAAAGAAAGAAGAAAAAACTATCGTATATCTGAATGGAAAAACGGGAAATGATAAGAATAGCGGCGAGAGCCAGGATGAGGCAGTAAAAAGCTTTGAAAAGGCAGCAGAACTTGCAGGATCCTGCGGTGTGATCCGAATCTGTGGTACAGTTACTGTAGATGAGGAAGAAACCTGGGAATTACCATCCGGAGTTTCTATCCGCCGCGCAGAAGATTTTGAAGATGCACTGGTTCGCGTGACCGGCTGTCTGAAGCTGGATAATGTCCGCCTGTATACAGAGGATATCACCGGCGATGGTGAAGTAGAAGGAGCAGCAGAAAAAGAAAAAGTTTATGTTCCGAAAGTAATTACGGTAAAAGATACAAAAGCACTGTCAGAGATTTCCCTGGAAGGCTGCGATGGAGACGGAGTATTTTCCTGGGAAAAAGAGGATGCAGTTCCAACAGAATACGAGACAGACTATCAGGTGGTTTTCCATCCCTATGACACGAAAAAGATTGATTACAGCAAGGAAAAAGGATGGGACGAAGACAGCGAAACTGTGACCAGAAAGGTTACTGTTCGCGTAAGTTCTCTGAAACCGGAAGTCACACCAACGCCGGAAGCAACCGATACACCGGAAGTCACACCGACTCCGGAAGCAACACCTGAGGTTACAGTGACACCGGAACCGACAACAACACCTGAAGTCACGCCACAGCCGGAAAGCACACCGCAGCCAACACCTGAGGTTACGGAACCGACAGATCCGGGTTCAGAAGTGACACATCCGGACACAACGATTACCCCGGAGCCAACAGAAGTGCCGGATGTTCCGACGGAACCGGAAGTACCGCCAACGGATCCGGCAGAACCAACGCCTGAGACACCAAAACCACAGCCGGAGTTACCGTCTGATACCGTACCAGAGACACCAGCAGATACAGAAAGCACAGAAGGATCCGGACTTACCTGGGAGCAGATGAATGAGATTGCAACGGTACAGGAACAGCTGGATTTCCTTCCAAGCGAAGTGACGACAACGGAAGAGGTAGAAGCAATCGTAGCGGCTACAAAAGAATACGAGGCACTGTCTGAAGCACAGAAAGCTTATATAGAGGCAGACAGTCTGGTACTGTTACAGACAGCCCAGGAACAGGCGAAGACGGTCAACCGGACAAGCAACGGCGTTACGGTAGACGGTGATTTTCCATGGTACATACAGTTTCAGGTACAGTTGAATAATGATAAATCTGACAGTTCCGTTCTGAACGGTCAGAATGTAGATACTTTTATCAGCCCATATGAGATGAAGCTGTGGGATATGATGAATGATAATGAATATCAGTTGAACGGACAACAGGTGCGCATCACGATGCCGGCACCGGACGCTCAGCTCTATACACAGCTTGTTGTGATTCATTATCTGAAAGATGGAAGCATCGAGTATATTACTCCGATTTATAATGCAGACGGAACACTGAGCTTTGTGACAACTTCTTTCAGTCCGTACAATGTGGCAGGTCTGAAGATTGCAGGAAGCCAGTCTCTGGTAGGCAATACGGATAAGGCATATACAAATAAAAATACAACAACTTCCGGAAGTACTACGACAAAACTGACACCGAATGTGTCCGCAGGAAATACAGGCAGCAGTTCAAACGGAAGCACATCCGGCAGTGTGACAAAGAAAAACACACAGAAGAGCCAGACACAGCAGGCTTACGGTACGACACTGAAAAGAGTCAATCCGAAGACCGGAGACTATCAGCAGACAGCCTGGTATGCAGGACTCGCGGCAGCAGCGCTTGCAGCACTTGGTATCGCAGGCAAGAAAAACCGAAAAAAAGAAATCTGAAGCCGATAAGGTATAGAATGTACAACCCTCCCATATAGTACTGTATGGGAGGGATTTTTTTGGATACAGGGAAAAACATCTGGATACAAAAGAGTAGCAGAGTCATAAAAGGTCTGATCGTGTCCTATCTGGTCAGCGGGGCAGGGCTTTTGCTTCTGGCATTGCTGTTGCTGAAGTACCAGCTGGATGAGAGAAAAGTGTCCGCTGGTATTCTGGCTGTTTATATTCTATCCGGATTATCGGGAGGAATTTATATGGGGAAAACAGCAGAAAGAAAAAGATATCTGTGGGGAATGATACTTGGCAGTATATACTGGGGTATTCTGATGCTGCTTACCATCTTTTCCGGTGCAGGTACGGGATCGGGGGTAAAAGGTGCATTTCTTACACTTCTTATCTGTGCAGGGTCGTCAACTTTGGGAGCAATGGTGACGGGAGCCTGAAAACAGTGGCAGATCGTGAAAATAGCCGGAAGTTGCGAAAAAAACTCTTTGAAAATGAAAGAACATATGCTATAATGCAAGAAGTAATAACATAAGGAGGAAGCAAAATGAAACATATTAAAACTTTAAATACAAAAAGTTTACAGAACACAGTAAAAAAAGGTGGATGTGGCGAATGTCAGACATCCTGCCAGTCTGCTTGCAAGACTTCCTGTACAGTAGGAAATCAGAGCTGCGAAAACACAAAATAAGAAATCAGCAGGCTCTATGATGCTTGGAACATACAGGCAGCGGTCCAAAAGCCGCTGCTTGCTTTTTGTTACATAGCATATCAAGAATTGATCCGGTGGATCAATTGTGATTACATTGTATATCGAAGCAGAAGATGCTGCTGCGCAAGAAAAGAAGAAGGAGAACAAATAAGTGATTCATCAGTATAAAAGTAATGGATACGCAATTGTTCTGGATGTAAACAGCGGATCCGTTCATGTGGTGGACGATATTGTATATGACTGTATCGCCCTGCTGGATCAGGGATGTTCCAACGAAGAAGTGACAGAAAAACTGTCGGCTTCTTATTCCGGAGAAGACCTGAAGACAGCTCTTAAAGAAATTCAGGAACTGACCGATGAGGGAATGCTGTTTACCGAGGACATTTATGAAAATGCGATAGAGCATTTTAAAGAACGGCCAACTGTAGTCAAAGCACTGTGCCTGCATATTGCCCACGACTGTAATCTGGCCTGTAAGTACTGCTTTGCGGAAGAAGGAGAATATCATGGAAGACGTGCACTGATGTCCTACGAAGTAGGAAAGAAAGCACTGGATTTTCTGATTGCCAACTCCGGAAGCAGGAGAAATCTGGAAGTAGACTTTTTCGGAGGGGAACCTCTGATGAACTGGCAGGTTGTCAAAGACCTGGTAGCTTACGGAAGAGAGCAGGAAAAGATACATAATAAAAACTTCCGTTTTACCCTGACCACCAATGGTGTTCTGGTTAACGATGAAGTGATGGAGTTTTGTAACAAAGAGATGGGCAATGTGGTTATGAGTATCGACGGACGAAAAGAAGTCCACGATCATATGCGTCCGTTCCGCAAAGGTGCCGGAAGCTATGACCTGGTAGTTCCGAAGTTCCAGAAATGGGCAGAGAGCCGTAACCAGGACAAATATTATGCCCGCGGTACATTTACCCATTATAATCTTGACTTTTCCAAGGATGTACTGAACCTGGCAGATCTGGGATTCAAACAGATATCTGTAGAGCCGGTTGTAGCACCTTCGGATGCGGACTATGCACTGCAGCCGGAAGACCTTCCGAAATTGTTTGAAGAATATGATACCCTGGCAAAAGAGATGATCAAACGAAATAAAGAAGGAAACGGATTTAACTTCTTCCACTTTATGCTTGATCTGACCGGAGGTCCTTGTGTATACAAACGTCTGTCCGGATGCGGTTCAGGAACTGAGTATCTGGCAGTTACCCCATGGGGAGACCTGTATCCGTGCCATCAGTTTGTAGGAAACGAAGATTTCCTTCTTGGTAATGTGGACGAGGGAATCACAAAACCTGCAATCTGTAAAGATTTTAAAAATTGCAACGTCTATGCAAAAGAGGCATGTAAGAAATGTTTTGCACGATTCTACTGCAGTGGCGGCTGTGCGGCAAACTCCTATAACTTCAAAGGGAAAATCGATGATGTTTACGAAGTGGGCTGCGAGCTGGAACGTAAGCGCGTAGAGTGTGCAATCATGATAAAAGCTGCTATGGCAGAAGAAGAGGTATAAGAAGATGAAGAAAAAACAGGGAGTTCTTGTGCTGATTCTTACAGTGGTTCTGATTGGTCTGTTAGCCTTTACAACCGCTGTGGGATTCGGCCCGACCGGAACCGGGTCTGCAAAAAATATCAAGACCGGTCTGGATCTGTCCGGTGGTGTAAGTATCACATACCAGGCAAAAGGAGACGATCCGTCTCAGGAAGATATGGATGATACCGTCTATAAACTTCAGAAACGTGTGGAAGACTACAGTGAAGAAGCACAGGTATATCAGGAAGGTGATGACCGTATCACCGTAGAGATTCCTGGTGTAACCGATGCAAATAAGATTCTGGAAGATCTTGGTAAACCAGGATCTCTGGAATTCCAGGATGAAAGCGGCAACGTAGTTCTGGACGGAAGCGATATCGCAGGTGCAGACGGCGGTGTCACAGAAGATCAGACAACCGGAAGCAAACAGTATGTCGTAGAACTGACACTGACCAAAGACGGTACCACAAAATTCGCAGAGGCAACTGCAGCAAACCTGAAAAAAAGAATCTCTATCGTATATGACGGAGAAACTATCAGTTCACCGGTTGTACAAAGTGTGATCTCTGACGGTAAAGCACAGATCAGCGGACAGCAGTCCATCGAAGAAGCAAAAGAACTGGCATCTATTATCCGTATCGGTTCCCTGAAACTGGAACTGAAAGAACTTCGTTCTAACGTGGTAGGTGCACAGCTGGGACAGCAGGCAATCAAGACAAGCCTGATCGCCGGTGCCATCGGTCTGGTACTGGTCGGAATCTTTATGATTATCGTTTACGCTCTGCCGGGTGTGGTAGCTGCTTTGTCACTGGCTATCTATACCGGACTGGAACTGGTAATGCTGAATGCTTTTGACCTGACGCTGACCCTTCCGGGTATCGCAGGTATCATTCTTTCCATCGGTATGGCGGTGGATGCAAACGTTATTATCTATGCTCGTATCCGTGAGGAAATTGCAGCAGGTAAGAGTGTAAGAAGCGCCATTAAGATCGGTTTTGAGAAAGCTATGTCCGCCATTGTGGACGGTAACATCACAACTCTGATCGCAGCTGCTGTTCTGGGAGCAATGGGAAGCGGAAGTGTCAAAGGATTTGCCATGACACTGGCTCTTGGTATCGTTCTTTCCATGTTTACCGCACTGGTAATTTCCAGACTGCTGGTGAACGCATTCTATGCAGTGGGACTTCGGGATGAAAAGTTCTACGGAAAACAGAAAGAAAGAAAAACCATCGATTTCCTCGGAAAGAGAAAATTATTTTTTACGATTTCTGTTATCCTGATTCTGCTTGTTCCGGTTGGAATGGGCGTGTTCCATGCAAAAGACGGAAAAGCATTGAACTACAGCCTGGAGTTCATGGGTGGTACGTCTACAAACGTAACTTTCAATGATGACATGTCCATCGATGACCTTGACAGCCAGGTAAAACCGGTAGTACAGGAAGTAACCGGTGATGCAAATATTCAGATATCCAAAGTCGCTGACAGCAATGCGGTTATCATTAAGACAAGATCTCTGAGCCTGGATGAGAGAGAAGAACTGAACCAGAAACTGGTAGACAGCTTTGGTGTGGATGATAGCAAGATCACCGCAGAGAGTATTTCCTCTACGGTAAGTTCTGAGATGAGAAGAGATGCGATTGTGGCAGTCCTGATCGCTACGATCTGTATGCTGCTGTATATCTGGTTCCGTTTCAAAGATGTACGTTTTGCATCCAGTGCGGTTCTGGCACTGTTACATGATGTAATGGTAGTACTTGCATTCTATGCACTGTCAAGAATCTCTGTAGGTAATACCTTTATTGCCTGCATGCTGACGATAGTTGGTTATTCTATCAACGCAACTATCGTTATTTTCGACCGTATCCGTGAGAATCTGAAGAGTGCCGGCAAGAAAGCGGATCTGAAAGAACTGGTAAATATGAGTATTACTCAGACACTGACCAGAAGTATTTATACATCCTTCACTACATTTATTACCATATTTGTAGTATTTGTTATGGGTGTATCTTCTATCCGTGAATTCGCACTTCCGATCATGGTAGGTATCGTATGTGGTGCTTACTCTTCTGTATGTATCACCGGTGCTCTGTGGTATGTCATGAAAACGAAATCAGGAAAAAGTACAAAGTAGAAGAGATAGGTAATCAAAAAAGCTGTTGCAGCGATGCAGCAGCTTTTTTCAATCACAGCTAAGATGAGGAGCAGACAACATGGAAAAATGGATGGTAGCAGCTAAGCGGGCTGATTTAAAGGGATCGGAGAACGGTTTGGCATTGATCAGGTTACAGCGAGGATTATCCGCAACCGTGATGTGATCGGGGAGAAAGCAATTGAGAAATATCTTCACGGAAGCCGGAAAGATTTTTACAGTCCCTGGCTGTTGAAAGATATGGAAAAGGCAGTGGCTATCCTGCAGGAGAAAATAGAAAACAGAAACAGGATCCGGATCATCGGAGATTATGATATTGACGGAGTAATGTCTACATATATTTTACTGGAGAGTCTCCGGGGGCTTGGATGTGATGTGGATATGATGATTCCAAACAGGATCACAGACGGATATGGAATCAATGAACATCTGATTGAACAGGCCTGGCAGGAGGGGAGAGATACGATTATTACCTGTGATAATGGAATCGCTGCAGTGACGCAGATACGGAAAGCAAAAGATCTGGGAATGACCGTGATCGTGACAGATCATCATGAGGTGCCGTTTGAAGATCTGGAAGGGGAAAGAAAGGAGATTCTGCCACCTGCAGATGCCATAGTCAATCCAAAACAGAAGGCCTGTTCCTATCCTTTTGCAGGACTTTGCGGTGCAGTAGTTGCAATGAAAGTGATGGAAGCGTTATATGAAAAAATGGCACCGGAAGTGGATCTGGTGGACAAAATGCTTCCATTTGCAGGAATCGCTACAATCGGTGATGTGATGGATCTGCAGGATGAAAACCGGATTCTGGTGAAAGAAGGATTGCAAAGGCTTCATCACACCACGAACCTTGGTCTGCAGGAGTTGATCCGGGTAAATAATCTGGAACCGGAGAATATTAGTCCGTACCATATCGGATTCATTCTTGGTCCGTGTCTGAATGCTTCCGGACGACTGGATACGGCAAAACGGGCATTACAGCTGTTGCTGGCAGATAGCAGAGAGGAAGCGGCTGTACTGGCAGGTGACCTGAAAAATCTGAATGAGAGCCGTAAGGAGATGACGGCACAGGGACTGGAAAAAGCCATCGAGCAGGTGGAATCCACATCTATGATGGAAGATATGGTTCTGGTAGTCTTTCTTCCGGAATGTCATGAGAGTCTGGCGGGCATTATTGCCGGGCGGCTGCGGGAGAGATACCATAAACCCTCCTTCGTGCTGACAAGAGGAGAAGAGGGTGTCAAAGGTTCCGGACGGTCGATCGAATCGTATTCGATGTATGAAAAACTCTGCGAGTGCAAAGAATATCTGACAAAGTTCGGTGGACATCCGATGGCAGCAGGTCTCTCACTGGAAGAAGAAAATGTGGAACGTTTCCGAAGAAAACTTAATGAACAATCAGGACTGACAGAAGAAGATCTTGTGGAAAAGGTGACGATTGATGTGCCGATGCCAATTCATTATATCCGAAAAGATCTGGTGCAGGAACTGTCACTGCTCGAACCCTTCGGAAAAGGAAATGAGAAACCACTGTTTGCACAGAAAAATCTGTGGGTCAGCCAGATGCGTGTGTTCGGGAAGAAACCGGAACGTGGTAAAGATGCGTCTGACGGATGAAAAACGGATATCCGATGGACGGTGTGTACTTCGGGAATGGAGATGAATTTGCGGAAGAAGGGAGAGGAAAAACGGAAAATTTTCTATCGTATACTACCCGGATATCAATATGTATCAGGGACGTGAAAGCTTACAGGTGATCATCCGGCATTATCAGTTTGATTGAGAGCGTTATTGAGTAGTTAAAAAATAACAAAAAATATTGCTCAAAAAGATAGTATATGGTACTATATATACAAAAGTATGGTATGCAGACCATGAATATAATGAAGCAGGAGAAAAGAGCGAGCTTACCTGGCGGCGCGCGCCGCTTTGGTTTCGTTTGCTCTTTTTCTTTTGAAATGTTTTGGGAGGAAAGAATGGCAAAATATGTAATGGCACTGGATGCAGGAACAACCAGCAACCGCTGCATCCTGTTTGACGAAAAGGGAAAAATGTGCAGTGTGGCACAGAAAGAATTTACCCAGTATTTTCCCAAGCCGGGCTGGGTAGAGCATGATGCCAGTGAAATCTGGTCCACTCAGCTTGGGGTAGCGGTGGAGGCTATGTCAAAGATTGGAGCATCAGCGGAAGATATCGCAGCTATTGGGATCACGAATCAGAGAGAAACTGCTATCGTGTGGGATCGTCATACCGGAGAACCGGTGTACCGGGCGATTGTCTGGCAGTGCCGCAGAACTTCAGAGTACTGTGACTCTCTGAAAGAAAAAGGACTGACAGAAGTTTTTCGTAAAAAAACCGGTTTGATCATTGATGCATATTTTGCCGGTACAAAGGTAAAATGGATTCTTGATAATGTACCGGGTGCACGGGAAAAGGCAGAAAAAGGAGATCTGTTATTCGGAACAGTGGAGACATGGCTGATCTGGAAATTGACAAAGGGAGCTGTTCATGTGACAGATTATTCCAACGCATCCCGTACATTGCTGTTCAATATCAATACTCTGGACTGGGATGAAGATATTTTGAAAGAATTGAATATTCCAAGATGTATGCTTCCAAAACCGATGCCGTCAAGCTGTGTATACGGCTGTGCGGATCCGGCATTTTTTGGAGGAAAGATTCCCATCGGTGGAGCGGCAGGAGACCAGCAGTCTGCATTGTTCGGACAGACCTGTTTTACACCGGGAGATGCAAAAAACACCTATGGAACCGGTTGTTTCCTGTTGATGAACACCGGAGAAGAGCCGGTATTTTCGGAAAATGGGCTGGTTACAACCATCGCCTGGGGAATCAATGGGAAAGTTTATTATGCACTGGAAGGATCCATTTTTGTGGCTGGAGCTGCGATACAGTGGCTGCGCGATGAACTGCGGGTGATTGATTCCGCAGCAGACTCCGAGTATATGGCTAAGAAAGTAAAAGATACCCACGGCTGCTATGTGGTTCCGGCATTTACGGGACTGGGCGCACCGTACTGGGATCAGTATGCCAGAGGAACCATTGTGGGTCTGACCCGTGGAGTCAACAAATACCATATTATCCGGGCAACTCTGGAATCAATAGCTTATCAGGCACATGATGTCATCAAGGCTATGGAAGCAGATGCGGGGATCCGGCTGAACGGATTGAAAGTAGATGGCGGAGCAAGTGCCAATGATTTTCTGATGCAGACCCAGGCAGATATGATACAGGCTCCGGTAAAACGTCCGTCCTGTGTGGAGACAACAGCGATGGGTGCAGCGTATCTTGCGGGACTGGCTGTGGGATACTGGAGGGATCAGGAAGAGGTAAGAGCCAATTGGTCTATCGACCGTACCTTTGAACCGGAGATTACTGTGGAAGAACAGGAAAAACGGATGAAGGGATGGAAAAAGGCGGTCCGTTATTCATTTAACTGGGCAAAAGAAGAAGATTGAGAACAACAGCAGTCAAGGTAAAGTAAAAGTAACTATTCAGTAGCCATTGTCCCGCGAGGTGTTTTGGCATGAATATGCCAAAATCCCGAGACATACAAGCAAAATGCCATCACCGAGGTGATTTTAAATGCATTTTGGCTCGTAACTGTGAAGGTACTGAACAGTTACAAGTAAACAATCAAATTAAGAACTTGCAGAGAACAGAGACAGGCAGGAAAAACATCCGGTGACGGGTGCTTTTCTGCTTGTCTTTTCTATCATATTGAGTTACAGGAGGAAAAAGTATGATATGATGTAATCGTTATAGGAGCCGGTGTAAGCGAAGTGCGACTGCCCGGGAATTATCCAGGTATGATCTGAAAGTGGGAGTACTGGAAAAAGAAGAGGATGTATGTTGTGGAACATCCAAGGCGAACAGCGGGATCGTTCATGCCGGATTTGATGCTCGTCCCGGCAGTCTGATGGCAAAGATGAATGTACGGGGGAATCAGATGATGGAACAACTGACAGAAGATCTGGATATTCCTTTCGAGAGGAACGGTTCTCTGGTGTTATGTTTTGCAAAAGATGAAATGGAACGCCTGGAAAAACTGAAAAAACAGGGTGAAGAAAATGGGGTAAAAAGACTTAAGATTCTTTTCCGGCGAAGAAGTACGCCGGATGGAACCGGATCTTTCCAAAGAAGTATATGCTGCACTGTATGCACCGACCGGTGGTATCGTGTGTCCTTTTGAACTGAATCTGGCTCTTGCGGAAAATGCCTGTCAAAACGGAGCAGAATTTATTTGATACGGCGGTGGAGCAGATAGAAAAGACGGAAGGTGGATATCGGATCCATGCCGGAGAGAAAACATATGAGACCCGTTGTGTGGTAAATGCAGCGGGTGTTTATGCGGATGTTTTTCACAATATGGTCAGTGAAAAAAAGATCCGTATTACACCACGGAAGGGAGAGTATTATCTGCTGGACAAAAAAGCGGGCACAACCGTACACCATACGATCTTTCAGATACCGGGAGCATACGGGAAAGGAGTCCTGGTGACACCTACTACTCACGGCAATCTTCTGGTGGGGCCAACGGCTGTGGATATTGAGGAAAAAGAAGGAACGAATACCACAAAAACAGGTCTGGATGAAGTGGCACAGAAAGCAATGCGAAGTGTTCCAAATCTGCCGCTTCGTCAGGTGATTACTTCTTTTGCAGGGCTGAGAGCCCATGAGGACGGACATGAATTTATCATTCGGGAAGTGGAAGATGCAGAGGGCTTTTTTGACTGTGCTGGAATCGAATCGCCGGGACTTACCAGTGCACCGGCAATCGGAGAACTGGTGGCAGAACTTGTAACCGGATATTTGTGTGCAAAGAAGAAAAAGCATTTTGTGGAGAAAAGAAAAGGGCTTGTGAATCCGAAAAATCTTTCCAGAGAAGTTTATCAGGAGCTGATCCGGGAAAATCCGGCCTACGGCAATGTAATCTGCCGGTGTGAGACGGTGACAGAGGGGGAAATTGTGGAAGCCATTCATCGGTTGATTCCCGCGAAGTCACTTGACGGGGTGAAACGGAGAACCAGGGCCGGTATGGGAAGATGTCAGGCAGGCTTTTGCTCTCCGAAAACCATGGAGATTCTGGCAAGAGAATGGAAAGTGCCGATGGAGACAATCACAAAGGCCGGAAAAGATTCCCGGCTGATCAGAGGATACAATAAGGACAGCCTGTAGGCGAGGAGGAGTAAGATGAAGACAACATATGATATCGTAGTTATCGGTGGCGGACCAGCAGGTCTTGCCGCAGCCTGTGCAGCATATGACCAGGGGATACAGGATGTTCTGATCCTGGAGCGTGACAAAGAACTGGGAGGCATCTTGAACCAGTGTATCCATAACGGATTTGGACTGCATACATTTAAGGAAGAACTGACCGGACCGGAATATGCAAAAAGGTACGAGGCGGAAGCAGAAAAGAGAAAGATTTCCTGCCTTCTCGAGACGATGGTTCTGGATATCAGTCCGGAAAAAGAAATCACAGCCCTGAACCGGAAAGACGGATTATTTACCATTCAGGCGAAGCGGTGATTCTTGCCATGGGGTGCAGGGAACGGCCGCGAGGGGCTTTGAATATTCCGGGGTATCGTCCGGCAGGTATCTATTCGGCAGGAACTGCCCAGAGGCTGGTAAACATTGAGGGATATCTTCCGGGCAGAGAAGTTGTGATTCTTGGCTCCGGAGATATTGGACTGATCATGGCAAGGAGAATGACGCTTGAAGGTGCGAAAGTCAAAGTCGTGGCAGAACTGATGCCGTATTCCGGCGGACTAAAACGTAATATTGTCCAGTGTCTGGATGATTTTGGAATCCCGTTGAAATTAAGTCATACAGTGGTGGATATCAAAGGAAAAGAACGGGTGGAATCTGTAACACTGGCACAGGTGGATGAAAACCGGAAGCCGATTCCGGGAACGGAAGAAGAGTATACCTGTGACACCCTGCTGTTATCCGTGGGGCTGATTCCGGAAAATGAACTTTCTGATAAACTCGGTGTTCAGCTTCATCCGGTGACTGGCGGTCCGGTGGTAAATGAGAGCCTGGAAACCAGTATTCCGGGAGTATTTGCCTGCGGTAACGTCCTCCATGTGCATGATCTGGTGGATTTTGTATCTCAGGAGGCAACTATGGCAGGAACCTGCGCGGCTGCATATGTAAAAACAGGAAGAACAGAAGAGACTGAAGAGATTCCGGTAAAATGTGGATCCGGTGTGCGCTATACAGTTCCGGCAAAGATCCGTCCGGCTTATATGGAAGAAAAACTGCCGGTGAGATTCCGGGTGGGACAGGTGTATCAGAAGGCAAGCATTACGGTACGATCCGGTGATACCGTACTTTTGAGAAAAAAACGTCCCATAATGGCACCGGGAGAGATGGAGACGGTATACATAAAAAAAGATTCTCTCTCACCGGACAATATCGGGAATGACATAACCATCAGCGTAGAGGAGGAGTAAACCATGGAAGAGAAAAAACTGACCTGTATCTGCTGCCCCATGGGATGTCAGCTGCAGGTTACAATCAGAGACGGACAGGTGGAAAAGGTAGAAGGAAATACCTGTAAAAGAGGAGCAGAATACGGGAAAAAAGAGGTGACCAACCCGACAAGAATTGTGACAACGACAGTGCGGGTGCATGGCGGCAGCCTTCCGGTGGTACCGGTAAAGACAGCTTCAGATATTCCGAAGAGTGCAGTGATGGACTGCATCCGACAGTTAAAAGAAGTGGTTGTAGAGGCTCCGGTGTACATCGGGGATGTGGTGCTGACAGAAGTTGCAGGAACAAAAATCGCGGTAATAATTACTAAAAATATCGAAAAACTTTGTGAAAAACAGAACTTGTGATCCCTCAGACTCTTAGGTAAAATAAATCGTAGCTATTCAGTAGGTAGTATCTCGCAAGGCGTTTTGGCTCGTAACTGTGAAGGTACTGAACAATTACAATAAATCAAATAAAAGCAAGAAAAGGAGACGGGAAGGAAATAATTATGGCGGTAAATGAAAAAAATATGACCAGCGGCTCCCCTGGGAAACTGATCATCACCTTTGCCATTCCACTGATGCTTGGAAACGTGTTCCAGCAATTTTATACGATGGCAGATACGATGATCGTCGGTCAGGTGGTCGGTGTGGAAGCTCTGGCAGCAGTGGGGGCTGCAGACTGGCTTGTCTGGCTGGTATTTGGTATCATGACAGGGATGGCGCAGGGGTTTTGCAATTCTGATATCCCAGTATTACGGTGCAGGAGAGAAAGAAAATCTGAAAAGAGCAGTAGCAAAAAGCTATGTACTGACAGCGATACTTTCAATAATTGTACTGGTATTGAGCGAAGTGACCGTTCAACAGGTACTGCAGTTTTTACATACTCCGGAGAATGTTATCGGACTGAGTTTGATGTATATACGAATGGTATTTGCAGGAATTCCAATCATTGCAGCGTATAACATTTTTGCCGCAATCCTGCGGGCACTGGGAAACAGCAGATCTCCTCTGATTGCCATGATTGTGGCAGCGTTTATCAATGTGGGACTGGATCTTCTGTTTGTGGCAGTGTTTGGCTGGGGTGTACTGGGAGCAGCGATTGCCACGGTGATCGCACAGGGGTTTTCAGCAGCGTATTGTCTGTCGGTCCTGCGGCACATTCCGGATGTGCGTCTGACAAGAGAAGATTTTCATCAGCAGCCGGCGATGAGTCTGCGGCTTTTAAAACTGGCAGCTCCGCTGGCAATACAGAACGTGATTATTTCTGTAGGAGGACTTACGGTACAGTACGTGGTGAATGGATTTGGATTCCTGTTTGTGGCAGGATTTACAGCTGCTAATAAGTTGTACGGTGTGCTTGAGATGGCATCGTTATCCTATGGCTATGCCATTACCACGTATGTAGGACAAAACCTCGGTGCCAAAAAATATCGCAGGATCCGAAATGGTGTCCGCAGTGGCGTTTACATGGCACTGATCACATCTATTGTGATATCCGGTGTGATGGTGATTACCGGAAGAAATATCCTGTCACTGTTTGTATCCGGAGAAGCGGGGCAGGTAAAACAGGTATTGGATATTGCATACAAGTATCTGTTTATAATGGCAATATTTCTGTGGGTTTTATATCTTCTGTATGTCTATCGTTCAGCCATTCAGGGACTGGGCAATACACTGATACCGCTTGCCAGCGGTGTTGTGGAATTCTGCATGCGAGTGGGTGTGGCGCTGTTGCTGCCGAAACTGATCGGTGAGGATGGAATTTTTTATGCGGAGATCAGTGCATGGAGCGGAGCGGCGATTTTACTGATCGTCAGTTATGTGGTAATTATACGAAAATATAAAGAATAAGGTTTCCTCTTCAATTTTTCCCGGTTTCGTGGTATGATGAAGCCAGTTCGGGATTGTCCGGAAAGCTATCGGCGCAGAGAGAGGAATCAATATGAAATGTGAAGAAGCACTGACAAAAATAGAGGCATATATCAATCATACATTAAACGGGAGGGAACTGGAAGAGTTTCTGGAACATGTAACATCCTGTCAGGAGTGCTATGATGAGCTTGAGACTTATTATATTATCAGTGTGGGTATGCGATATCTGGAAGAGGAAAATCTGGAATCTTATAATATTCCAAAGATGTTGCAGGAAGATCTGCACACCAGAGAACGGCGTGTGAGAAGGAGAAATATTCTCCGGAAAACAGCGGTTTCTTCTTGGTGTGCGTTTTTTTCATAGTGATACTGGTTCTGGGACTTTCCTATCTGGGACATCTGGAACTGCCCAGACTTTTTAATTTACATTCGTGTTCAGTTGTAAAAGTCTGAGAAAGGAATAAAATATGAGTGAAAAAATTTACTGATTGACGGACACAGTATTTTGAATCGTGCCTATTATGGACTGCCGAATCTGACCAACTGGGAGGGATTGCATACAAATGCTGTGTACGGATTTTTAAATATTATGACGAAGGTGCTGGAAGAAGAAAAACCGGAATATCTGGCGGTTGCGTTTGACCTTCATGCACCTACATTTCGCCATAAAATGTATGATGCATATAAAGGTACAAGAAAACCCATGCCGGAAGAATTGCGGGAACAGGTTCCGCTGATCAAGGAGGTTCTGACGGCAATGAAGGTAGCCATTGTTACAATGGAAGGATATGAGGCAGATGATCTGCTGGGAACCATTGCGGGAATGGCAGAAAAGAAAGGGATAGATGCGACAATTCTGTCCGGTGACCGTGATCTTTTGCAGCTTGCTACAGATCATGTGTTGATCCGAATTCCAAAGACCAAGGGCGGAAAAACACAGATAGAAGATTATCACGCAAAAGAAGTACTTGAGACGTATCAGGTGACACCAGCGCAGATTATTGAACTGAAGTCCTTGATGGGAGATACAGCAGATAATATTCCGGGAATTCCGGGTGTTGGAGAAAAGACGGCGACAAAAATTATTGCTGCTTACGGTTCTATTGAGAATGCGCATGAACATCTCGAAGAAATCAAACCGAACAAAGCCAAAGAATCGCTGCGGGATCACTATGACCTCGCAGTGCTCAGTAAAAAACTGGCGACTATTGATACAGAAAGTCCGGTAGAATTTTCCTGGGAAGATGCAAGAATGGGAAACCTGTATACACCGGAAGCATATGATTATTTAAACGACTGGAATTTAAAAATCTCTTATCCAGATTTGACCAGCAGGAGACAGAACAAAAAGCACTCCCTTCCTGGCGTATCGTAGAAGATTTCGCAGAAGCGGAGAATATCTGGAAACAGGCAGAACAGGCAGAACAGATAGGAATCGCTGTTATTGACGGTATGGACGGAGTACGCGGCGTTGCGGTAGCACTGGAAGATCAGAATACAGTATATTTCCCGGTGGAAGGTTTCAGACGGAAGGTGTGTTATGTGGTCACCTGGAACAGCTTTTTGCCGGAGATTCGCAGATCGGTGCCTGGGATGTGAAAGCGATCCGTAAAAAAGATAGAGATTCCGGAACGGAAAGGGATCTTTGATCTTGGTATCGGTGCATATCTGCTGAATCCGCTGAAAAACGAT
>ENA-OPYX01000462-OPYX01000462.1-human-gut-metagenome-genome-assembly--contig:-NODE-462-length-23778-cov-3.714008_pt1 | contig 23778 bp, 23 predicted proteins | sample MGYA00242639_ERZ504486 | MGnify/ENA primary metagenome ERZ504486 (study PRJEB26092, sample SAMD00036296) | human gut metagenome | host: Homo sapiens | study: EMG produced TPA metagenomics assembly of... | reverse complement strand
GTGCGTATTGTATACAATGAATTATATAATGCATCCGGACAAAATTACAAACCCAAAGAATGAATTGTGCAGTTTTCAAAGCATTACAAGATTACGGTATCATAATATTTATAAAAAAATACAAACAAGATGAATATAATCATTATGTCTTATATTATAGAATAAATCCAAGACGTGTATTGGAAAACCACAACTACATTGGAATATTTAATTCTAAAAATTGATAAACTTATAAAGAAATTCAATATATTAATAAAAACCGTATCACCGTTTTTACCTGAATTTGATTCTTGCAATATATCAAGAATTGATTATTGCAGCAATGTGGAACTGAATGATCAAGCAGTAATTGATTCTTACATAAATTTATTAAAACGAGGATATTTCCCGAGCAAATATACCATAAAAAAATATAAAAACGAAAAATCTAAAAGAAATACCTTATCAAAGAATGGTATTACCATAACCGGCAATAACGGTATTGAAGTCACCTACTACAACAAATACCGACAGCTAAAAGAAAAAAATCCTAAATGTCGTTATATTGATAATTCAAAAAAAATTATAAGAATTGAAATACGTTGTTTTAAAAAGAAAGTCAGACATCTTACAAAGAAATTCAAATGTACTTCTGCATCTTCCTTTTTAAAGGAAAGTGATATTATAGGAAAATACATTTTCAAGCATTATGCAAATATCTTCTATGGAACAGGTGATTTTTATAAACTTACCGATATATATGCCATGATTGATAAATCATCATGCAAGAAAAAGTCAAAGAAATTGATGAAAGAGCTTGTAAAGTCATCTGCTACTCACAGCAGTTTAGATAGGGCGTTTGATATACTTAATTTCAATAAATCTCAGATAAAAGCCATACTTAAAAAGTTTAATAAAATCGGTGTGAGTCCTGTCGTAATTCCAAGGCGCTACGAATTTGATACAATCAGAAATCCTTTAGACTTGGCATTGGAGTATTCCGATTATGATGATTTATGCGTATAACATACAATTAATATTTTACGAATGGAGTTGACGCATAATGTCAGATAATTATGAAATATGGACCATTGACGAAGTTATGGATTATCTTCTTATCGGAAGAAACACTTTGTATAACCTACTGAGGAACGGTAAAATCAAAGGCTTTAAAATCGGCTCTTGTTGGAAAATCCCCAAGAAAGCTGTAGACGACTATATCGCTTCTGAAAGCGGAATAAATACATAGTGATATCACAACAGACACAAAATGGTGAGGTACGTCCTCACCATTTTTAATGTTTGGTGATACTTTATCTAATATTATTTATAAATTTACATTGTACTATTGTATTTCAAATAATTCTATGATATACTTCTTTTAAGATATTTTAGAATTAACAGAGAGGGTGTTTAAATGGACGCAGTGGCATACATCAGGGTTTCTACAAACAAGGAAGAACAAGAGCTAAGTCTAGAAAATCAGCGTGAATTTTTTGAAAAATACGTCGGCAATCGTAACGACACGCTCATTCGCATATATAGTGACAAGGGCAAATCCGCCACCAAAATGAAAAACAGAAAAGATTTACAAAGGCTTTTGAGTGCGGCAAGACGTGGTGAATTTCAGCGTTTATATGTCAAGGACATTAGCCGTCTGTTCAGAAACACTCTTGACTTTATAACTGTTTCAAGAGAGCTTGCAAATCTCGGTGTTCAACTACACCTTGTAAACATGGGTGAGGGCAAGGATATTGACATGTTTACGCTCAACCTTATGGCTATGATTGCGGGAAAACGAGAGTCAGAAAAATCAGTGAACGTACAAAATTCGGCAAGCAATTCAGCAAAGAGCGAGGTATTGTTCCGAATTTTGTTTTCGGCTACGACAGAACAGACAAATACACTCTTGTACCCAATCCCGAAGAAAGCCGTTGGGTACAGAAAATCTTTGACTTATACACCGAAGAAGAATGGGGTATGGCGAAAATTGCAAAATTTCTTTACGAGTCACACGTCAAGACAAAAAAATTAAAGGACGGTCAACCGAATTATAATTGGAGTCAAATTTCTGTCGGCAGAATTTTAACCAATCCGATTTATATAGGCACGGTCATTAACGGTAAAGAGAGTATGAAAGATATATTTACAAGTCAACGTCAAAAAAATCCTAAAGAAGAATGGTATGTACGGAAAGACCGGAATTTCGCAATTATATCGGACGAGCAATTTGAAAAGGCACGCAGATAAAAGAAAGAACGCAAAACAATACTGTCAACGTGAGAAACGCAGAACAAGCATTTATTTCAAACCTTATAAAATGCACAGCTGCGGTTTTTCATACAGACGGTACCAAAAGCAATACTCCCCTAATCGCCCGCCTAAAGTTTGGTGGACTTGCTCAAAACGCAGCTCATACGGCAGCGGCAGATGTGATTCCGAATACATCCGCATTGATGAAGATTGGTTGAAATCGGCTTTGAATACATTGTTTAAATCATTGCTTGACGACCGAGAAAGCTTTTTTACACTTGTCGAAACAAGGTGCAACAGTATAATCAAAGAATACATCAGAAATACAAGCGGTATTGTGTTGGAGGAAGTCGAAAACCGTCTTGACGAATTAAAGCAAGAACGCGAACGATTAAAAACACTTGCCGTAAAAGCACTTATAACAATGGACGAGGCGGAACATGATATGATTCCTATAAACGAGGAAATCGAAAAATTGAGTTTTCGTCTTAACGAAACAAACAAGACACGAGAAATCACTCAAAAAATCAAAGCAAGTATTCAAGCATTTCTTAACACATTCAGTGCATTTGATTTTTCGGGCAACATCACAAACGAGGAATTGAAAAAGGTTGTAAAAGAAATTCGTGTTGTTTCAAAAAATGAGATATATGTTTACTTTAACATTGCCGAAGATATTGAGGGACTGAACTTCCCTATCAATATTTCAGACGTGGTTGAAATCGACACTGATAGTGACAACCGTGCACAAAGATGTACATGAACGACTTTATAAAATAAACCCTGCACTGTACAAAGAAGCGCAGGCGGTTTTGGAGCAGAACAAGGCAGAACGTCACATTCGTGGGGGTATGGCAACAAAGGAAAAATATTTGCTCGAAAAATTAAAATAAGAAAAACGGTGTTCACGACGAACACCGTTTTAAATTATACAAACATCGAAACAAGAAATACGGCTGATATTATTATAAATACAATATGCAGCCAAAATATTAAATTAACCGCATTGTAGTTACCGTTTTCCATACATTGCTTTATTATTTTTATAAGCACAAGCGCCGCACCGAATATGATTGCCGGCAGAAAGAAAAATCCTAATAAACCGCCGCCGACAGATGTGTGTGACAGTATGAATTTTAATACTACAATATAATACGCACAACCGCTTAAAAGTGCAAATATGAGCATTCCCGCTGTGCTTTGCAATAATTGAATAATCTTGTTCTTCATAATATAATCCTTTGTTAATGTTTGTATTTAAAACCCGCAAAATTCAAGTTAATTGGTATAGATGTACAGTTTTTTCACTGCCGACGTATGTTTATACTTCAAGACTTAAAAAAAGTGCAAATAGACTGAAAATCGCTTGAATTAGTCTTCTGAAGGCATATCCCAGTTGTGGTATACATCCTGTACATCATCATTGTCTTCAAGCATATCAAGAAGCTTGGTCATTGCATTGATTTGACCTTCTTCTGTAAGTTCAGTCATTGTTTGAGGAACCATACTGACTTCGGCAGAAGAAATAGTATACTTTTCCGCAAGTGCGTCACGAACAGCACCCATATCAGACGGAGCAGTCACGATTTCCGCAATGCCGTCCTCTACTTCAATATCATCTGCACCGGCTTCAAGAGCGTCCATAGTGATTTCATCTTCGTCCATATCTTCATTTTCGATAATGATAATACCCTTTTGGTCAAACATAAAGCTTACGCAGCCTGTCTGTCCCATATTACCGCCGTTCTTATCGAATGCGTGACGTACGTCTGCGGCAGTTCTGTTTCTGTTATCTGTAAGTGCGTTTACGATTACCGCAACACCTGCAGGTCCATAACCTTCGTATGTGATACTTTCGTAGTTATCACCGTCTGTATCTCCTGCCGCCTTTTTAATTGTTCTGTTTATATTATCGTTAGGCATATTATTTGAACGAGCCTTTGCGATAGCGTCTTTAAGACTTGAGTTATTATCCGGATCCGGACCGCCTGCCTTTACGGCAACTATAATTTCACGAGCGATTTTTGTAAATATCTTAGCTCTTTGGGCATCGTTTGCGCCCTTTTTACGCTTAATTGTACTCCATTTTGAATGTCCTGACATAATTAAAACTCCTTTTAAATTTGTTCATACTAATTTATTTTATCACATTCTATGCGGTTTTTCAAGTTTTTTCTATAAATATTTTCTTTTTATTGACGTTTATACTGCACAGATGATATAATAAATTATAACCATTAAGGAGGCCGGAAATATGTGGGCATATGAAAGTGTATTTTATCAAATTTATCCGTTAGGATTTTGCGGTGCACCGTTTGAGAATGACGGTGTTTTAACGCACAGAATTTTAAAAGTAAACGATTGGATTGAGCATATAAAAAATCTCGGAGCGAATGCAATATATTTTTCACCTGTATTTGAATCGGACACACACGGTTACAATACTCGTGACTACAAAAAAATCGACTGTCGTCTTGGCACAAATGACGACTTTAAAGAAGTATGCGAAAATCTACACAAAAACAACATCAAAGTCGTTCTTGACGGCGTATTCAACCACGTCGGACGAGGATTTTGGGCATTTCAGGACGTTCTCCAAAACAGGGAGAACTCACGTTACCGCGATTGGTTTTTCATTGATTTCAACGGTAATTCAAATTACAATGACGGTCTTTGGTACGAAGGCTGGGAGGGTAATTTCGATCTTGTAAAAATCAATCTTCGCAATGAAGAAGTTATAAATCACATCTTTGAATGTATCAAACTATGGATTGACGAATTTGACATTGACGGTTTACGTCTTGACGTTGCATACTGTCTTGACAAGGATTTTCTAAAGAGATTGAGAAGTTACACTGACAGTTTAAAAAATGATTTTCTTCTGCTCGGCGAACTTCTTCACGGTGACTACAATCAATTTGTCAATGACGATATGCTCCACAGTTGCACTAACTATGAATGTTACAAGGGTGTTTATTCAAGTTTCAACAGTATGAATATGTTTGAAATTGTACATTCATTGTTACGTCAATTCGGTCCCGAACAATGGACATTGTACCGCGGCAAGCACCTATTGAGTTTTGTTGACAACCACGATGTTTCAAGAATTGCAAGCATACTTACAAACGAAAAGCATATACCGCTTACTTACGGTATGATTTTCGGTATGCCTGGTATTCCTTGTGTATATTACGGCAGCGAATGGGGTGCAAAAGCACATAAAAACGAGGGTGACCCTGCACTTCGTGTATGCTTTGATGAGCCTTTGGACAATGAACTTTCAGAATTTATATCAAAACTTGCTACGGCACACAAAAACAGTAAAGCATTATGCTACGGTGATTTCCGTTCGGTTGTTTTACAAAACAAGCACTGCATATTTGAAAGAAAATATGATGATGAACGTGTTCTTGTCGCTATCAATGCAGACGAAAATCCTGTTACAGTGCATTTTGACGCCGGTTGCGGTACGGCTATTGACTTAATCAGCGGTAATATGCACGACTTCGGCGGCGGCAGTGAATTACCGCCTTACAGTGTACAGTATTGGAAAATGGAAAGATAATACAAAAGCCTGTCGACAAAATGTCGACAGACTGGCAGAGGTCGAGAAATTAGTTTGGATTTTGTGAAAATGAACTCGTCGGCGTACATTGGTACGTTAGAGTTTATTTTCACAAAAAGTGCACAGGCAAGCCATAGGCTTGCCTGTTATTTGTTACAGCTATAAATTAAATTTTGAAATATAAAAATAATGTTTTGCACGTTCCGGACAATTTGTCTGCACTCTGTTATTCAACCAAATATACATCTTTGTATACAACACCGAGTGCCACTGCCATTGAATGAGTCGGCACAGCCATATCAATATGATATTCACCTATACCGCTGCCGGTATCTTCGGCGTGTCTGTAACCATAGCCGTCAACATACACCCAACTTAATTTAGGAATAATCTTAGGGTTCACCGCAATGGTCTGACCGGGAATAAGCTCACCCGCCCAGGCGGTATACGCTCCCCAACCGCCGTTACAGATTGCACAAGGGCAATAATGCGTAATCTTAAACTTACCCAAATATGTACCGAGTTGCTGATCATTGTCAACAGGCACATCCTCAATATCTATACTCGGAATTGAGTTGTCGGCAAGATTATCTGCGCTGTATTTACCGTTTCCGTGGTTCGGAATTATTGCAAGCCCTTCGGGAATATCTATTTCTTCGGGGATATTAACTTCCGCACAAAGCTCATCTTGATACCATTCAATATCAAGTCCGAACATTTCCATAGAATCACGTATCGGTATCATAAGTGTACCGTCCTCTATGAAAACAGCCTGCGAAACCATTTCATAATCCTTACCAAACGGCACATTATCGCCGTCAGAATCAGTAAAGTTATACCTAATAACAGCGTTGCTGTCATTAAGTCTTAAAGCTGCCGTTATACTTGTCGGCGTCATATCCAACCCCAAACCGTCAATTTTATTAATCGCCTCTGACGCAAAACGTTCTATCGGTCTGTCCGAATTTACGTCTGCTTTAAGCGTCAAAAGTGCGGTCTGAGTCGGTTGGTCCCATTCAACCTCCATACCGGCAGCCTCCGCCATTGCCCTTGCGGGCGTCAATGTGCGGTTATCGATTTGTATAGGCTTCGTATCCGTAAAATTTATGTAACTGACGTCATTCGACACAATCCCATTCATTCTTACACTTATATCACCGTCAGCGAACACTGCGTTAATATTTCCTACCACTAATACCGCTGATAAAACTGCCAAGACAGCTTTCTTTAATTTTTTCATTTTTAATTTCCTCCTACTCTCTTTCTACGATCTTACAATCGTATAGGATTTGTTGAGTTACATTAATTGTTGAGCCTGTCTACAAAACCATAAAGGTTTTGCAGACAATCTGATTAATCATTATAATTTTCGTATACAACTATATCCGTTGCCGTTCCGTCAACCACTCTTACAAGTGCGTAATTATAGCTGTAATCGTTTGTGAAATCTATTGTATTGTCCTTATCGAAAGTGCTTTTCGGAATTGTTGAAGTTATATCGCCAACTGACGCAATTTCAACTTCATTCTTATTCGATACATCGCAAGTATAAACTATTGTATCTTTCTTTGTGTCAACTTCGATAACATTGTCTGTGCTGCCGCTCTTGTTTATCAAAGTAAGTGAATTTGAACCCACCTTACCGATAAGTCCGAATGCGTACTGATATCTGTCGCTTGACGCTTTTTCACCGTACTTCATAAGCTTCCATTGATTTGCAACACTTGAACCGTTTTCAGTAATTAACTTTTCAAAGTCAGTGCCGAAATCCTGACTGCCTGTTAATTATATCTTTCGTCCATGCGGTCTGTAAATAAAGTACATATGATTTACTTCTTGTTCCGGCAACGTTTGATGTAAGGCTGATAACGTCACCCTCCTCAAGATTTCCTGCGTCTTTGCCTTTCATAAACGAATAAGCCTCCGAAGAAGTTTCAAATGTAACATCATTTTCAATCAACGTCTTTATTTCCTTGCCCTGTGCAAGCAAAGTAACGGCATACATATCTTCACCGTCTTTTGTAGTTGTTTCAACTTCCTTAACAACCGCCGGTGCATAAATTGCGTCTGTTACTTTTTCGTAAATTGACGGTGTGTCCGTTGACGGCTTAGTTGTCGGTACTGTTGTTGCAGACGGCTTTTCTGTCGCAGACGGTGTTTCTGTCGGTGTCGGTGTTACAGACGGTGTAGCTGTCGGCTGAACATCATCACTTACACTGATTTCTTTTATCTCTTTTGAATTTACAAATGTAAACCTTTGTTTTCATACCCTTATATTCTTTAGGTATATTCGGCACTGAAATTGCCGTCCTCAGACTTATACATATTGCTGTAGCAAAGCTTGCCGTTTTCGTCATAGCACGAAACAACGGCAATATTTTCTTCTGTCTGTTCAAATGACAATACATTATCCGTATAATTTGCATTAATGTTTTCGGCAAAAGCAACTGTTGACATCATTGCCGAAACTGCAAGTGTAATAGCTATAATTTTCTTTTTCATTATAAACTTCCTCTCTGAATTTATTTTGCGATATAAGACGTTACAAACTGTTTTGCACATCTTGCACTGCGGCCTCCGTAGTTCATCTGCCATACTACCGCCTCTTTTTCAATATCCGCATTCATTTTGATATTGTGCTTTTTAAGCATTTCGGAAACGATATTAAGATATTCTTTTTGGTTAGGCGCAGAGAATACAAGACTGATACCGAAACGTTCCGAAAGTGAAAGTGTTTCCTGCATTTGGTCATTTACGTGTATTTCTCCGCCCTCTCTGTCTGACCAATTCTCTCTTATTAAATGTCTTCTGTTTGACGTTGCATATATAAGCACGTTTGTAGGATTAGCCTGAAGTTGTCCCTCCATTGCAACCTTTAACGCTCTGTACTCTGTTTCGTGTGATTCAAAAGTAAGGTCGTCAAGGAATATTATGTACTTATTCGGACTTTCAGCCAACACCTTTGAAAGTGACGGTATATCCTTTATACAATGCTTAGGCATTTCGATAATACGAAGTCCGTCATCACAGAACATATTTAAAAGCGCCTTTACAGATGATGATTTACCCGTACCTCTGTCACCGAACAACAATACGTTATTCGCCGCTTTACCGCTGACAAACGCCTTTGTATTATCAATCAACACTTGTTTTTGATACTCAATGCCGACAAGCGAATCAAAAGTAATATCATCGGTATTCGATACTCCGATAAGTTCGCCGTCATATCTAAACGCATTATACTTCGCTAAAATTCCGCTGCCAAACTTTCTGTAATGCTCGATAAGCAAATCAAGAAGCTCCTGTGCCGATTTTGACTCTGTTATTGCTCTGATTGACGCCACATATCCGTTACTGAATCCGATAGGATTACCTGACGGTGCGTACTTAATTTGAGTTGAAAACAGCTTTTTATAAATCTGCTCAATATCAAACTTCGCAAGTCTGTAAAGGTCGTCTCCGATAAATTTACCCGCCTGTGCAAGACGTGATAAAATATTATCATCATTCGCAAGACGTGTTGCAACGTATTCTTTTATCGCACTGCTTGTAACGCCCTCTGTTTCGGAAAATTCGATAATGTTTCTTAAAACGATAACATTATCCTTTTCCAATATCCCCTTTATACATAGGTCATCTTCTATTTTATTAAATATACATAATTCCAACTATGTTCACCTTCCAAATATCTATATCTCGTTTGATTATAGCACATTATCAAAAGAATTGCAACAGCCGAAGTTACCTCAAATTTGTTGGAAAAAATCTCTTTTTTATATTGCCAAACATAGATAAGTTGTTTATAATAATAGTTAAGAGTTTTATTCTTTAAATAAAAAAACAGAGGGAGAAAATTATGGAGCAGATTAAAAACGCAATTCAAAACGGCAAAACGGTACTCGGTATTGAGCTTGGCTCAACTCGTATAAAAGCAGTTTTGATTGACGAAAATAATAATCCTATCGCGTCCGGCAGTTACGAATGGGAAAACCGTTTGGAAAACGGTATTTGGACATACAGTCTTGAGGACGTTTGGACAGGTATTCAGACAAGCTACAAAAATATGGCTGACGACGTTAAAAATCAATACGGCGAAGAACTTACAAAAATCGGTGCAATAGGTTTCAGTGCTATGATGCACGGCTATATGGCATTTGACGAAAACAAGGAGCTTTTAGTTCCGTTCCGTACTTGGAGAAACAGCATAACAGGCAAAGCCGCCGCAGAACTTACAAATCTTTTTGACTTCAATATTCCTGAAAGATGGAGCATTGCTCATCTTTATCAAGCGATTTTAAACGGAGAAGAACATATTTCAAAAATCAAGTATCTTACAACACTTGCCGGATATGTTCATTGGAAACTTACAGGTGAATTTGTACTCGGTATCGGCGAGGCGTCGGGTATGTTCCCTATCGACAGTGCATCAAAAGATTATAATAAGGGTATGATTGAGAAATTCGATAAGTTGATTTCAAATAAAAATCTTCCTTATACCATTTCAGACTTACTTCCAAAAGTACTTGTTGCAGGAGAAAATGCCGGTACGCTTTCAGAAGAGGGTGCAAAACTTCTTGACACAACAGGCAAACTCAGTGCAGGTATTCCGCTATGCCCTCCGGAGGGTGACGCAGGTACGGGTATGACCGCAACAAACAGCATTACGAAACGTACAGGAAACGTTTCAGCCGGTACGTCCGTATTTGCTATGGTTGTACTTGAAAAACCGCTTTCAAAGGCTTATCCCGAAATTGATATAGTTACAACACCGGTCGGCGATGATGTTGCTATGGTGCACGTAAACAACTGTACCTCGGACCTTAATGCTTGGGTAAATATATTCAGAGAATATTCAGCCGAACTCGGTATTGAAATAAGTACGGAAAAGCTATACGGCACACTTTACAGAAAAGCTCTTGAAGGTGACGCAGACTGCGGAGGACTTCTTTCTTACGGATATTTCTCGGGCGAAAATATTACAGGTCTTGAAGAAGGCCGTCAGCTTTTCGTTCGTACACCGGACAGTAAGTTTAACCTTGCAAATATGATGAGAACTCACCTTTATTCCGCACTCGGAACATTAAAGCTCGGTATGGATATTCTTCTTGACAAGGAAAATGTCAAGCTTGACAGAATGTTCGGTCACGGCGGATTGTTCAAGACAAAGGACGTTGGTCAGAAGTTTATGGCTGCCGCTATAAATACACCTGTTTCACTTATGGAAACAGCCGGTGAGGGCGGTGCGTGGGGTATCGCATTGCTTGCGTCATATATGCTTGCAAAATCAGAAAACGAAACACTTACCGATTTCCTTAACAACAAAGTATTCTCACAAAGTGAATCATACACACTTGAGCCGACAGACGAGGACGTTAAAGGATTTAACGAATTTGCTGTACGTTACAAGAACGGTCTGCCTATCGAAAAAGCGGCAGTTGAATATTTGAAATACTAATAAAAGGAGATATATAATATGTTAGAAGAATTAAAGCAAAGAGTTTACGAGGCTAATATGCAGTTACCAAAGCATGGACTTGTTACATTCACTTGGGGTAACGTAAGTGAAATTGACAGAGAAACAGGCTATTTTGCAATCAAGCCGTCGGGCGTTGATTACGATAAGCTGAAGCCTGAAGATATGGTTATTATGGACCTTGACGGTAACAAAATCGAAGGTAAATATAACCCATCATCAGACACAGCGACTCATATTGAGCTTTACAAAGCATTCCCTAATATCGGCGGTATTGTACATACACACTCACCTTGGGCAACAAGCTGGGCACAATCGGGACGCGGTATTCCTTGCTACGGTACAACTCACGCTGACTATATGTACGGCGAAATTCCATGCGTAAGAAATCTTACAAAGGAAGAAATCGACGAGGCATACGAAAAAAATACAGGCGTACTTATCGTTGACTTCTTCAAAGACAAAGATTACGTTGCAATGCCTGCCGTACTATGTAAAAATCACGGACCTTTCACTTGGGGCAAAGACGGTATGGAGGCTGTTCACAATGCAGTCGTACTTGAAGAAGTTGCGAAAATGGCGGCGCGTACCGAAATGATTAATCCGAAAGTTCAAGAGGCACCTCAAGAATTAAAGGATAAACACTATTACAGAAAACACGGCGCAAACGCATATTACGGTCAAAACAATTAATTTTTTTAAAGGAGGTTTTTTATTATGATTATAAGTAATATCTACAAAAGAGCTTTTAACGTATTGTCAAAAATGCCGTTTAAGCTATGGGGGCTTTCACTTTTGAGTTCACTTTTAACTATACTCGTTCTTGTATTCGGCGTATTACCGATAGTTATTGTGCCTGTTATAGCGGTTCTTTCCGCAGGTATGGCGGCAGTTTATCTTGACGGTTTCAACGGTAAGGAAGTTTATTCCGACCAGCTTTTCAAAGGTTTTAAAGATTTTTGGAGAACTGCCGGCGGTATGTGTTGGAAAAAGCTATGGATTTTCATTTGGTTCTTAGTTCCGATTGCAGGTCCGTTTATCGCTATTTCAAAGTATTATGCGTATTCATTCACACCGTATATACTTAATGAAGAAAAATCGGTAAACGCAACTGCGGCACTCAGAAAATCAATGCAGGATACAAACGGTTACAAGCTTCAAATGTTCTGTGCCGAATTTATCCCTAATTTGCTGATTTATGCTGTTATGGCTATACTTGCATTGCTTTCAAAGATTCCGTTTGTCGGTATATTGTTTGCGGTTATCACAGTCATAGTTCAGCTTGTATATACATTGTTTGCACCGTTGTTCTTCGGTCTTGTACACGCAGGTTTCTATGAATATGCAAAGACTCCGGTAAAGTCAACAACATATTCATCACCTCAGGCACCTCAAACACCACAGGCACAATCAGCACCGGTTCAAACACAAACAGCCGAACAAGCCGCTCCGACAGAAAATGACACACCTAAGCCGATTACTTGTCCCGTTTGCGACTCTGTAAACGCACCGAATACTCATTTCTGCTATAAGTGCGGTTCAAAATTAGACTAAAAATAATACGACAATTTATTGTCCTCTGAAAATGAGCTGTTTTTTCAACAGCTCATTTTTAGTTATATGCACATTCATGCATGGCACATAAAGCAATTTTGGCATTTTCATCATACACTTCATCAAGCATACTCATCGGCAAAGGGTTTTGTCCCGTACCTATTTCCACCGTAAATCCCTCTTTTCCGAACTCCTTTATAAACCAATCCTTACAACCGCCGTATGACGCCGTACCTGTCGGAATACACACCGCATATCCGCTTTCCTCCGCCATTTTCTTTGCAATCTCAACCGAATTTTCACCTGTCATACCGTCAAAGTCATAATATATCTCACGGCCTTGACTGTGAAATGCCAAAAGCATATCAAACTGCTCTTTTCTCACAAATTCCGTAATTGCCCTTGTTTCGGGCTCGGACTCCGCATATTCACCGCCGTATTTTGACGGTGACGGTTTATCGACAACCATCTGCCACTTTGCGTCAAAATTATGATTTATATCAACTCCCCTCGAATTTGCCTGCCAAACATGATTAAAACTATGTATTCCCACCATACTGATTAAGTGCCTGTGATATTCGTTAGTAATATCAAGACCGTTAAGCGCAATATCTACGCCGTCAGGGTTGACCATAGGTACAACGTAAACCGTAATATCCGAATACAGTCTTTTTATGTCATACCCGAAATATTCCGTTTCCGTCATCAGCTTTACGGTGTAATTTGACACAAATTTTATCAAAAAAGCCGCCGTAAGATATTCAAGTCCGTGATACGCACCGCTTAAAAGCAGTTTTTTCTTTCCCTTTCCGATTTTCAAACACGGAATATCTTTCTGCATAACACTCTTTCCTATCGAAAATCTTTCTATAATGTTATAATTGTCCGTAAGCATTTCTATGTCTTTCAACATTCTCGCATAGTCATAACACAATTTTTCTCGCCTCCCAATATTTATTTATGTATATTAAATTATGTACATTCGGACAACTTTATGATGATTTTATTGACATTAACAATGAAATGTTATAAAATATCTAAAGTCGTTTATAAACGAAGGAATGGAGTTTTAGAATGAAAAGAATTGTGTCAATACAAGATATTTCGTGTTTCGGTAAATGTTCGCTTACCGTTGCGCTTCCTATAATTTCCGCAATGGGTATAGAAGCTTGTCCCGTACCTACGGCGGTACTTTCAACGCATACAGGCGGATTTACAGGCTATACATATCGCGATTTAACGAACGATATTCCGTCTATCGCAGACCATTGGAAAAGCCTTGATTTAAAATTTGACGCAGTTGCAACGGGTTATTTAGGCTCATTTGAGCAGATAAAAATAGTTTCGGACTTTTTCGATAAATTCAAGACCGATGACAACCTTATAATTGTTGATCCCGTAATGGGTGACAAGGGACATTTTTATGCCGGTTTCACCGAAGATTTTGCTTTGGAAATGAAAAAACTTTGTTCAAAAGCCGACGTAATCGTGCCTAACCTTACCGAAGCGGCACAGCTGCTTGACGAGGACTATATTGACGGCGGATATGACGAAGAATATATAAAAAATCTGCTTATACGTCTTTCAAATCTCGGTTCAAAAATTGTCGTTCTTACAGGTGTAAGTTTTGACGATAATTTACAGGGCGTTATGTCCTACAACAGAGAAACAGGCGAATTTTCATCGTACTTTAACGAAAATATTCCAGGTTACTTCCACAGTACAGGCGATATTTTTTCAAGCACCTTGTGCGGTGCATTGGTTAAAGGGTTTGATATGGGTAAGGCGGTTAGGATAGCCGTTGACTTTACAGTTGACTGTATCAAGCACACTTTAGGGAGCGAAAAAGAGCATTGGTACGCGGTTAAATTCGAGGAATGTATCCCCGATTTAATCGAAATGATAAAATAAAGCAATATAATAGGGACACTAAAATTTAGTGTCCCCTTTATTATATACTCATTTACACTTGTAATTAGCTATATTTGTATGTTATACTGATATTAACAAATATATTTTGAAAGGGAGTTTTTATATGAAAAAGGATTTTGTAAAAGGAATTGCGGTCGGCTGTGCATTGTCAATGGCAATCGGTGGTGCGTCCGCGCTTGCCGATACGTACAGAAAATTTCTTGAAGTGGCTTACACTGACATCAAAGTTGTCGTAAATGGAAAGCCGACAACACCGCGTGACAGTGACGGCACCCCTGTTAAGCCGTTTATCTCTAGCGGCACGACCTATCTGCCCGTAAGATCCATTTCAAACGCTCTGGGACAAAACGTTGATTGGGACAGTGACACAAGCACTATATATATCGGCGATAAATTAGAAACAGACAAAGTTAATATGGCAGAAATCGAGCCAGTTGAAGGTACCCATATTTTAAACAGTTCAAGTGCTACATTTCCCCTTAGACAAGTTACAATTGTTCCTGATAACCGTTTTGCTCCTTATAGTAGTACTTTATTTATTCTTGACGGCAAATATTCTTCTTTAGAAGGCTTATTTGCCGTACCTGATCGTGATAATGATGATGACATAAATGCTGTACAATTCATAAATGAAGATACCGATGAGGTGCTTGCAACAGTTTCAAATAAAAGACTCGAAAAAGCCGTAGATGTTAAAGTAAATCTTATAGGTGTTGATAAGCTTCGAGTTAAAGCCGGTCGTATTTCAGATGATAACAACTTTGAGTTTGGTTATAACGGTGGCTATTTATACAATCTCTACTTAACACCAATAACTCAAAAATAATTCAACCAAAAAGGGCGCTGAAATCAGCGTCCTTTTGTATTCAATTTCTTTTGACATTTATCACAATAGCCGTATATTTCAAGTTTATGTCCCGTCACCGTAAAATTATCTATATGCGGTGAATGTACGGGGCATATATCGACGTAACGCATTTCCTTACAGCCAAGACATATTGCATAATGACGGTGTTCGCCGTTTATGAGTTCATAATAAAACTTATCACTGTCTTGAATTGTATGCTTACTAACTATACCCTTTTCACACAGCTTTTCCGCAATTCTGTAAACGGTCGAAAGCGACATTCCGTCAACCTTGTCATATATATTTTCAACCGTAAGAGGTGCGTCTGCGTCCGACAGTACCTGCATAACGTTTATACGCTGTTTTGTACATTTCAAACCTACTTTTGAAAGTATGCTGTTTATATCCTCCATACTCTCACCTTCTCCTTTTACTTGTACAAGCCATTATTACAATCAAGAATACCACACCCAAAAGCACAATCGTGCCTCCCGGTCTGAGGTCAAGATAGTACGATATGAATAGTCCGGCAACAGTGAAAAAATTCCGCAAACGCGATTGACCACCATATTGTCTGCTTATAGCTTTTCGCAATCATCATTGCCGCCGCAACAGGTATAACAAGAAGTGACGAAATCATAAGCGCGCCGACAATTCTTGACGCAACCGAAACCGTAACCGCCGTTAATAACATAAGTACAAGGTTAATACCGCCTACAGGCACTCCCGCAAGCTTTGCCGTCTCTTCGTCAAACGTAACGAAGAACAATTCTTTATACAATAATATTGAAGTTATAATAACCGCTATGCCGAGTCCAATCGTTAAGTACAATTCAAAATCAGTTATCGCAACTATCGAGCCGAATAAAAAGCTGTTTATATTTGTTGAGCCGTTGGTTATAAATCCCGACAACACCGCCGTAAGACCGATACCTGCCGACATAACAACCACCGTTGCAATTTCCGAATATTTGCCGAAATGATTTTCTGAAAACCTCTATTCCGATAACCGCAAAAATCGAAAACATCACCGCACCCAAAATCGGATTAATTCCGAGCAAAAGTCCGAATGCAATACCCGCCAGTGCAGAGTGTGACGTTGCGTCACCTATCGCCGAAAGTCTTTTAAGTACAATCGAAACGCCTATACACGGTGCAATCACCGCAATTATAGCCGCAACTACAAATGCTCTTTGCATAAATGCGTACTGAAAAATATTATCCATGATGATGCACCCTCTTTCCTGCAAATATTTCGTTTATCTGTTGCATTGTAAGGTCGTTTCGGCTTACAAATTCGCCGTTGCCGTGTTCGCAGAATATCAGGAGTTTGTCCGATACTCTAACAAGTTCCGGAGTATCATGATTTGTCATAATAATCGTCATTCCTTGTTTGTTGAGTTCGCTTATTATGTCCATAATCTGTCTTACCGACTTTGCATCAACTCCGACTGTCGGCTCGTCCATGAGCAACAGTTCAGGTTCCGAAATCAACGCTCTTGCAATAAATATCCTCTGTTGCTGACCGCCCGACAAATTACCGATCAGTCGGTTTTCGTATCCCGACATTCCCACTTTTTCAAGCACTGTACTTAGTTTTTCGTAATCTTCTTTTTTGTAGCGTTTAAAAAGTCCGCGTCTGCTGTACAGATTTGCCATTACAACCTCTTTAACCGTTGCAGGGAAATCGCTGTTAAACGAATTTGCTTTTTTGAGAAACATAACCGATTTTATAATTTTCTTTAAACTTCGATAAATCTTCTCCGAAAAGTGTTATTTTACCCTTGTTGTACGGCAAAATTTTTAAAATTATTTTTATCAGCGTACTTTTTCCCGCACCGTTTGCACCGATTATACCGAGAAAATCACCCTTATGTAATGTAAAATTCACATCACGCAATACAGATGTATCGGAATAATCAAAATACAAATTTTCAATTTTTAAAATTTCCTGTTCCATATTATCCTCAATCTTCCTTATTAATAAGCATAATCGAAAACGCCGTTATCAGCAATATACTGCTTACCAAAATAGCCTTTTCACTGAACAATCTGACAGATACGTTACCCATAATCGCACCTATCGTAAATATTGCAATTATGCCGAAAAACAAAAATCCTTTTTCCATTGCGGTTTTGTCTTTCGTAAACCAATAATCACATATCGATTGCGTTGCCATACGCAAGTTACCTATGCACATTGTAGTCGCCATACCGTTGCCCTGTATCTTTCTGAAACTTTCAACCTGTGCACCGCACGCAAGCGATGTAAGACTGTTTGCAAGCAAATTCAGTTCCTGCGGTATAAACATTACGCCGAATAATATCACTGCCTCGCAAAATACAATTATCTGTCGCCAGTGAACGTGTTTTCTGTTTGTAAACTTTCTTCTCACAAATTCTGCCGCCGCAATACCAATCGCAAATGCCAAAACAGGACACACATATTGGAGTGCCTTGCTCCAATGCCCCATTGACAAATTAACACCGAACAAAAGTATGTTACCCGTCTGCGCATTTGCAAAAACTTCACCTCTGCAAAGATAGCTGTATGCGTCCATAAATCCGCCGGACAATGTGAGCAGTATCATAATCGGAAGTGATTCGGAAATCTGTTTTGACGCTTTCATTTTAAATCCCCTTCTTTAGTTCCTCAAGATTTGCTTTCATAACCGTTACATAGTCACGACTTTCGCTGTCACCCTCAAAAGTATAAAGCGGAAGTGCCTGAATATCAGCCTCATTCGCAACCGCCTGTGCCATTTTGTCACCCTCAAGCGGATCATAGAAAATACAGCTTACACCCTCGCTCTTTATTTGGTCAACCACCTTTGCCATTTGTGACGGTGACGGATCACTGTCACCTGTAACCCCCTCAAGCGCAACTTGTTTCATACCGTAATCGTTGCAAAGATAGCTGTACGCACCGTGCGTTACAAATATCGTCTTACCATCAAGTTCGGCATTTTTGTACTCGGTGTCCACCTCATCAATTTGAGTTAGATAACTGTCAAGTCTGTTTATATAGTTCTGTGCATTTTTGCTGTCCACCTCTGACAACACGTTGCATATTGCCTGCATTTGCAATTTTGCATTCTGCGGACTAAGCCAAATATGCGGATCGTTTCCGTCTGTCGGTATCTGTTCCGATGTGCATATAACTTTTACGCTCTGCGGAAGTGTTTCGATTATTTTGTCCGCCCAGCTTTCCATTCCGACGCCGTTATATATAAATATGTCAGCCTCCGAAAGTTTCGCCATATCAGACGCAGTCGGCTCAAAATCGTGCGGCTCTGTTCCTGTCGGTACTATGTTTGTTAGATCTATATCGTCACCTCCGATTGTTTTTGCAAAGTCATACATTGCGTAAAATGATGTGTATACCTTTGGTTTGCCGCTGTTTTCAGCGTTTTTTTGACACGATGTCAATGCCAAAACAAGTATAAGCATTAACGGTATCAGCTTTATGATTTTTTTCATATTTTTATTTCCTTTCATTGTTGTTTTGATGTAATAATCGCACATACGGGACGTCGTGGGTGTCGTCCCCTACGAATTTATCTATTATCTATACTTGCCACCCCTCAGTCGTTTCACGACAGCTCCCCTCAAGTGGCGCCTTTTATGCCTCTCCTTGAGGAGAGGTGTCACGAAGTGACGGAGTGGTGGCAAACTATTTCGCGTCATACCAGCTATGTCCTGTTGACATATCCACTTTAAGAGGCACATTAAGTTCCATTGCGCCCTGCATTTCTTCGCTCAAAATTTGTTTAACCTTATTCACTTCGTCCTTATGTGCCTCAACGATAAGTTCGTCATGTACCTGTAATATAAGTTTTGACTTCAATTCCTCATTTATAAGTCTATTATCAACTCTCACCATTGCAAGCTTTATAATATCCGCCGCCGTACCTTGTATAGGTGTATTAAGTGCAACACGTTCGCCAAACTGACGTATATTATAATTCGGTGACTTCAATTCAGGGATATAACGTATTCTGTTAAGCATAGTTTTAACATAGCCGTCCTTTTTCGCCTGTTCCTTTATGCTCTCCATATAATTTCTTACACCGTTATACTTTTCAAGATAGCTTTCAATATATGCCTTAGCCTCTTTAACCGATATATGCAAATCCTGTGCCAGTGAAAATTCACCTATGCCGTACACAATACCGAAGTTTACCGCCTTTGCACTTGAACGCTGTTCCTTTGTAACATCCTCAAGCGGTATACCAAGCACCTGTGACGCAGTAACTGCGTGAATATCTTCATTATTCCTAAACGCATTTATCATTGTTTCATCATTTGCGATATGCGCAAGCACCCTTAGTTCAATCTGTGAATAGTCTGCGTCCACAAGCACATAACCATCTTTCGCGACAAACATTTTTCTAATCTCTCTGCCAAGTTCCGTACGAGTCGGAATGTTCTGCAAATTCGGTTCTGTTGATGAAAGTCTGCCGGTAACGGTCACTGTCTGCGTAAACACCGAATGTATGCGGTGCGTATTCGGATTTACAACCGCCGTCAAACCGTCACAATATGTGCTTTTCAGCTTTGCAAGTTGACGGTATTCCATAATAAAATTAACTATAGGGTGCTTATCTCTGAGCTTTTCAAGCACATCTGCATTTGTCGCATATCCGGTCTTTGTTTTCTTTACAGGCTTTAATTCAAGTTTTTCAAAAAGAATTACCCCAAGCTGTTTCGGTGAATTAATATTAAATTCTTCACCTGCAAGCATATATATTTCATTTGTAAGCGCATCAATCTTTTCACCGAGTTTATCGGCAAATTCCTTTAATTGATTGTCGTCTACAAGAAATCCGTTTATTTCAAGGTGTGCAAGCACCGTAACAAGTGGCAGTTCAACCTCATTATACAGCTTTTCCTGCCCGTTTTCTTTTATCTTATCGCCTATACGCTCATTAAGCACACCGAGTGCAACTGCACATTTTGCAAGGTATTCGCTCCTGTCAGTTTCCACATCGTCAAGTAATGACAACTGCTTGACTTCCGGCTTTTCTATAACCGTGCCGAAATATTCGCTCGCCAATTTTTCTATTGTGTATTCATTTTTTGCAGGATCGACAAGGTATGCGGCGATTGCGGTATCATCTGATATATTTTTTATGTCAATTCTGCCGTTTAATTTAACGATAGCCTCTTTGACGTCAAACATAACCTTTGCTATGCTGTCATCTTCAAGCAACTCTTTTATATCGTCTTGCTCATTTAATACTACCGCATTGTTCCCCACTCCGACTGCCGCCGATGAAATATTATCACCGTCAAAGTCAAGCACAACGGTCACTTTATCACCGTTAATCATATTCTTATCCCCGACTTGATAAGAAAAATCTTTAAAAATATCCTCGTTTTCCTTTACGTTATCCCCGCCTGACAAATCAAGCTTCTTTATAATACTGTTAAGTTCAAGTCGCTTTAATATTTCGTAAAGCTCACCGTTGTTTTCAAAACCGTCAAATACACATTCCTCCGCATTAAATTCAATCGGTGTATTTCTGTTGATAGTCGCAAGCTCCTTTGACATAAACGCCATTTCCCTGCCGTCTTTCATCTTTTGGAGCATAGCGCCCTTTAGACCTATGCCGTCAATATTTTCATATATATATTCAATACTGTGATGTTTTTCGATAAGGCTCATAGCCGTTTTTTCGCCGACCCCCTTAACACCTGGAATGTTATCGGACGGATCGCCCATAAGCGCCTTTACGTCAATAAATTCAGTCGGTGTGACGTGGTACTTTTCCTTAACAGCCTTGTCATCATAAATAATCGTTTCATTATATCCCGACTTTGTAACCGTCAAAATGACCTTTGTTTTGTCACTCGCAAGCTGCAGATCATCTTTATCGCCCGTTGCAATGAAACAGCTTATTTCACTTTCTTCACACAGTCTTGCAACTGTTCCGATTATGTCATCAGCCTCGTAACCCTCTTTTTCAAGAATTGTTACGCCCATTGCACGAAGTACATCCTTTGCAAGAGGCATTTGTGCGGCAAGTCCCTCGGGCATTGGCTTACGCTGTGCCTTGTATCCCTCGTACTGCTTATGACGAAATGTCGGTGCTTTCACGTCAAAAGCCGCACAAATATAATCCGGCTCCTGCTCCTTTATCAGTTTCAATAATATATTAAGAAAACCATATATCGCATTTGTCGGAGTACCGTCCCTTGCGGACAAATAACGCACACCGTAAAACGCACGGTTTAAAATACTGTTTGAATCAAGTATAAGTAACTTCTTCATATAAAATCCTTTCTACTTTATAATATCTTTGCGTGTATATTTTGTTGCAAATAATTCGCATTTATACATATTCTAACCTTATTATCTCCATTTGTCAATACCTGTTCACACTTTGTTCATAAAATAAGTCATTTCTATTTACATTTAATTCATACCAGTGTCAAAAGTGTACTGTATCATATAACCATAGTCAAAGGAAAGCTATAAAGAGTATGAATTTAGATTGTTTTGATAATAATGATATAAGGAGGATGACGACCATGAAGAAATACCCTTATACAGAATCAACTGACTTGATTATTTACGACCAAAAACCAAAGAAAGAGAAAAAACAAAAAGTATGGTTAACAGCTGTCTGTTCAGCTCTTGCAGCAAGCATATTTACAGCAGGTGTATTCGGAACAGGAATGTACTTTATGCAAAAGAATATGAACAACAACACTCAAAGCGCGGCAGTTGCAAGCGCAACAACACAATCGGATGATTCATCATCTTCGGATTCAGCTCAACTTGCAGCATACAAAAACGGTAAGAAAGTTCTTACAATTCCCGAAATTGCAGAACAAGTCGGACCAAGTGTTGTCGGTGTTATAAACAAGACTACAGTTCAACCGCAAAAATATTACGATCCGTTCAGCGGAAGATATTATTATTCAAGCGGCGACGGAAGCACAGATGGTCAAACCGTTGAACAAGGCAGCGGTTCGGGAATTATTTTCCAAGACGACGGTTACATCGTAACAAATCAGCACGTTATTGATGGTGCGTCGGAAATATCGGTAATACTTAATACAGGTGATGAATTCACCGCAAAACTTGTAGGTCAGGATACAAAAACAGACCTTGCGGTTTTGAAAATAGATCCGGGTTCAACAAAGCTTACAGCCGCAACACTCGGCGACTCGACAACAGTTCAAGTCGGTGAAACGGCAGTTGCAATCGGTAACCCGATGGGACAGGAATTTTCCGGTTCAGTTACGTCAGGTATAATCAGTGCCGTAAACAGAACAATGAATATAGATAACAGAACTTATAACCTATTGCAGACAGATGCCGCCATTAACTCAGGTAACTCGGGCGGTGCTTTAATCAACCAATACGGTGAGGTTATAGGTATTAACTCAGTTAAATTATCAACCACAGGCGTTGAAGGTATGGGATTTGCTATTGCAATATCAGAGGCAAAACCAATCATTGACGACTTGATGGCATCAGGATACGTGACAGGCAGACCGCTTGTCGGAATCGGTATCAAAGATACAGGCTACGGTTTGTTTATCGGAAGTGTTTCCGAGGGCAGCGGAGCGGCAGAGGCCGGACTTAAAGTCAACGATATGATTCTTGAAGTTGACGGTCAGAAGGTCTCATCTACCGAGGAGGTCAACGAAATCCGTGATAAGAAAAAAGCGGGCGATTATTTGACCTTTAAGATTTTAAGAGACGGTGAAACTATGGAAGTACAGGTTCGCTTGATGGAAGACTCGGCAGATAAAACTAAATAAGCTATCCAGTTTTAATTGATAGACTGTGTAAAAACAGTCGATACCATCCTTTTTTTCATATGCCCTTGCCTTCCCCAAAGGCAAGGGTCCCCCCAAAAGTTACAAATATCTTTGATATTTGTTTCATATATATATTACATCTTTTATAGTTGTGATAACTCCCCCATTTAAAACATTTACTCCCCCCAATATGTATATGTTTTTGACACCGCCGATACGGCGGTGTTTTTTTTGTGCGTTTTTATATTTCGTAGGGGCGATCATCGGTCGCCGTTACCCATTTTTCTATTGCCTCCTCACGTCGGCTTTGCCGACATGCTCCCCTCAATGGGCAGCCTTACAAAAGTGCCATCTCATTGAGGAGAGGTGGCACGCAGTGACGGAGTGGTGGCAAAAAAT
>ENA-OPYX01000457-OPYX01000457.1-human-gut-metagenome-genome-assembly--contig:-NODE-457-length-23911-cov-8.309620_pt1 | contig 23911 bp, 27 predicted proteins | sample MGYA00242639_ERZ504486 | MGnify/ENA primary metagenome ERZ504486 (study PRJEB26092, sample SAMD00036296) | human gut metagenome | host: Homo sapiens | study: EMG produced TPA metagenomics assembly of... | reverse complement strand
AGAGATGCGTTTTTATTTTTATATTGATGATAAAAATATATTTTAATGAAGGAATGGTGCAAAATGAATTTAAAAGCAGAAAAATTTAAAGCTTATATAGCAGAAAATAATATTACAAATTTCAAAGTAGAAGAAAGTATAAATAATAATGAAGAAGAAAATACACGAGTTACTTTTCATACATATGTAAAAGTATTTGGTCAAAAATTGCCTGCTGTAATTGTAATGGATGAAAGTATTTATGTTATTTTACGAGTACAGGTAATACCAGACATTGAATATATGAAAAATAAAGATGAATTCATTCGTTGTGTAAATGAGATGAATATAAATTATAAAGCAGTAAAATATTATCTAGGTGCAGATAATGCTTTATATTTAGATATGTATATTCCTAATAAAAATGATGATTTAGATGGTGAATTAGTAATGGATTTATTAAATGCAATTACAGTTCATTTAGAAAAGGAATATCCAAATTGGATGAAATTATTATGGAATTGATGATAAAACTCTAATTTGATACAGTAAAGATACAGTAAAAAAGCAAATAAAATAAAGTGAAAAGAAAGCCATTACTAAAGATATAGTGATGGCTTTCTTTTAGGAATGTTAATGTGTCATTAATAGGTAAGTAATCTTGACACTGTTTCTAAAAACCTTTACAATACTTCTATATGGTTACGTCAGCTATATGAATTTGTAAAGAATATTTAGAAAAATTTAAAGTAAAGGGGGGTGGAGATTATCGTTGAATTATTATTAGCGATAATACTTGCACTAGTTGTAGGCTTAGGTGCGGGCTATTGGATGAGAAAACGCAGTGCAGAATCACAAATTGGCTCTGCTGAAGCTGAAGCAAGAAGAATTGTTACAGAAGCCGAAAAACAGATTGAAACTAAGAAAAAAGAAGCAACTCTTGAAGCAAAAGAAGAAATACATAGAATGCGTCAAGAGTTAGACCGCGATACAAAAGACCGTAGAAATGAACTTTCCCGTCAAGAACGTCGTTTGGTACAAAAAGAAGAAAATTTAGATAGAAAAATTGATTCTTTAGAGAAAAAGAAGAAGTTTTAAATCGTAAAGAAGCTGAGATTGATAAATCTCAAGCAAAAATAGAAGCACTTCATGCAAAACAGTTAGAAGAATTAGAACGTATTTCTGGACTTACTACAGAAGATGCACGCAGTATGTTACTTGCAGATGCTGAAATCGAAATCAAACACGATAAAGCTGTAATGATTAAAGAATATGAACAGCAAGCAAAAGAAGAAGCAGAAAAACGTGCTAGAAATATCATTTCTTTGGCTATTCAAAGATGTGCTGCTGACCATGTAGCAGAAACTACTGTTTCTGTAGTAGCATTGCCAAATGATGAGATGAAAGGTCGCATCATTGGTCGTGAAGGTAGAAATATTCGTGCTTTAGAAACAATGACAGGCATTGATTTAATTATTGATGATACACCAGAAGCTGTAATTTTATCTGGTTTTGATCCTGTTCGTCGTGAAATAGCACGTATTGCTTTGGAAAAACTCATTACAGATGGGCGTATTCACCCAGCTCGCATTGAAGAGATGGTAGAAAAAGCTCGTAAAGAAGTAGACCAACGCATTAAAGAAGCAGGAGAACAAGCTTGCTTTGAAACTGGTGTACATGGATTACATCCAGAAATTGTAAAATTATTAGGTAGATTAAAATATCGTACAAGTTATGGTCAAAATGTATTAAATCACTCTGTAGAAGTATCTCATTTAGCAGGTGTAATGGCTGCTGAATTAGGTGTTGATGTAAATCTTGCTAAACGTGGTGGTTTATTACATGATATAGGTAAAGCTATTGACCATGAAGTTGAAGGTCCACATGTTACTATCGGTGCAGATTTAGCGAAAAAATATCGTGAATCTGCTGATGTTGTAAATGCTATAGCTGCTCATCATGGTGATGAAGAAGCAAAAACTGTGGAAGCTGTACTCGTTGCAGCAGCTGATGCTGTATCAGCCGCACGTCCAGGTGCTAGACGTGAAAGTTTAGAATCTTATTTGAAACGTTTAAAACGTCTTGAAGAAATAGCAGAATCCTTTGAAGGTGTTGACCGTTCATTTGCTATTCAAGCAGGTCGAGAAATTCGCATTATGGTTAAACCAGAAAAAATGGATGATATCTCAACTGTTGCTTTGGCTCATGATATCACTAAGAAAATTGAAGCTGAACTTGAATATCCAGGACAGATAAAAGTAACTGTAATTAGAGAAACTCGTGTAGTTGATTATGCAAAATAAAGATAATAATTTCTTTTGACATAAAGTAAAAGCAAGAAAGTAGTTATTAATATTGATAACTACTTTTTTTGCATTAAATCTCTTTTTGGATAAATTGAATAAATAGATATAAAATGAGTTTGTGATTAATATTATTTGATTTTGCAGTGAGGTTACAATAATGCAAATTACTAAAACTAAAGATGAGAAAAAACCTAATATGGATTGTGTTAATTTATTGACATCAGTATTAATTTATTATCCAGAGATTAGCAAGATATCTATAGAACCAGATGAAAAAATATATATAAATTATATTATCCAAAAGATATTGACTGATGAAGAAATAGAAAAAACACGAACTTTATTAGAAGAATGTTTAAAGTCCTATCATTATTTAGAAAAAACGCAAGTGGAATGTGATGAAGTAAAAATAAATATAGAAGAAAAAGCTACTTTTATAACGATAAAAAGAGATATGAAAACTTTTTCTCATGGAGAACTTCGTTTAATAAATACGTTAATTAATGAAGAATTTGGCGAATTACTCATCATGGATACTGATAAAATTCCTATGATAGATAGTACAATGTTAGCGCAAATGGATTTAATAGATACGATGTTTGCAAGTTTGAAAATTAATCCAGTAGTAGAAAAAATGATAGGTATTCGCGAAGCTGGTAGAGTCATTGTATTTAATAAATAATTATAGATTTTGTGAAGAATAAAATAAGAGGAGAATTTATTTTGAAATTTTTAATTGTTGGCGATGTATGTGGTAGACCAGGTAGAGAAGCATTTAGAAAATATGTTCCAGAATTGAAAAAAGAACATAATATAGATGTAGTTGTAGTTAACGGCGAAAATATTGCAGGTGGCAGAGGTATCAGTCGCAAAACTTTAGATGAAATTTATCGAGCTGGAGCAGATATAGTAACTTCTGGTAATCATATTTGGGATCAAAAAGAAATTGTATCTTTTATAGATGATGAACCATTTTTGATAAGACCTGCCAATTATCCAGAAGGCGCACCTGGCAAAGGATATTGTATCTATCCATTTAAAGCTAAAAATATTGGTGTAATCAATGTATCTGGTAGAACATTTATGCCACCAATGGACTGTCCATTTCAAAAGGTCGACGAAATTTTAAAAGAAATTAAAAATCAATGCGATATTATATTAGTAGATATACATGCAGAAGCTACATCAGAAAAAATAGCTATGGGATTTTATCTTGATGGTAAAGTAACTTGTGTCGTTGGAACTCATACTCATGTGCAGACAGCTGATAATAGAATTTTACCTAAAGGAACAGCTTATATCAGTGATTTAGGTATGGTAGGTCCTTATAATTCAAGCCTTGGTATAAATGTAAATAATGCAATAGATAAATTCATCACATGTAGACCAGTGCGTTTTGAAATGGCAGAAGGTCCAAATATTTTTTCTGCTGTTGTTTTAGAATTAGCAGAAGATAATAGCGTAAAATCCTTTGAAAGAATACTATTTAACGAAGAATAAAGAATATACAAGTATACAGTTATAAAAAAAGGATTTTGGAACTTGTTTGGCGAACTTATATAATAATTCCTAATCGTTAAGGGGTGTACATTATGGAAGTATTAAGAGTATCAACAAAATCCAATCCAAATTCTGTAGCAGGAGCTTTAGCAGGAGTATTAAGAGAAAAAGGAACAGCAGAATTACAAGCAGTAGGTGCAGGAGCATTAAATCAAGCAGTAAAAGCAGTAGCTATAGCACGTGGCTTTGTGGCACCTAGTGGCATTGATTTAGTTTGTGTACCAGCTTTTGCTGATATAGAAATCGATGGCGAAGAAAGAACTGCAATAAAATTGATCATTGAATCAAGATAAGGTCGTATGAGTACATAGACTAAATTATTCATATTCGCTAATTACTTTTTAGGTTAAGTTGAATTTTAAGACAGGGTATGTCTAAGGTTTAGTAATTTATTTATTGAGCTTTAGACATACTTTGCGTTTAAGGATAATAACCATTATAATTATATATAATATGAAATAATAACTGTATTTTTAAAATATATTGTTGATAAAAAACGAAAAATTCTAAAAATATGTTAATTAAGTAGCTTAATATTGATAAAAAGGAGCATAAGATATGGATGTTATTGCGTTAGTAGGACCAAGTGGAACAGGAAAATCCCATAGAGCATTAATGGTAGCAAGACAAAATAAAGCTGATGCCATTATAGATGATGGGATTTTGATAAAAGACAATAAAATCATAGCAGGTCATTCTGCTAAAAGAGAAGCAAGTAAAATCATGGCGATAAGACGAGCTGTTTTTGTAGTGCCTGGACATGCCGAAGAAGTGAGAAATGCTATAGAAAAAGAACAGCCAAATAGAATTTTGATTTTAGGCACTTCTGAAAATATGGTGCATCGCATTGACAAAGCTTTGAATTTGCCACCAATTAGTAAAATTATCAATATAGCAGATATTGCTACAAAAGCAGAAATGGCAAAAGCTCAATTTTATCGCAATCGTGAAGGTAAACATATCATTCCTGTACCAACTATTGAGTTAAAACCACATTTTTCAGGTTATTTGATAGACCCAATACAATCATTTTTTAAAAAATCAAGTACAAAACGCCGTCGTTTAGGTGAAAAATCCATAGTACGACCAATTTTTAGTTATTATGGAAGACTTATCATAGATGATGCTGCAATTTTATCCATTATTAAGCATATTGCTAAGGATAAAGATTTTGATTTTAAAGCTTCACATATACATGTTGACCATGTTTGGGAAAAAGGTGAAGATAAAGGTATAAAAGTTTCTTTTGAAGTAGTTTTAAATTATGGAAGTCATATTCCAACAATGATACAAGGCATACAAAAAAAGATAAAAGAAGTCGTAGAATATATGACAGGTATGTTTGTGCATGATGTGGATATTGTAGTCAAAGGATTGAAATTTAAATAAAATATTGTATCGATACAATATTGACTTTTTTCGTATTTTAATTGACTTTTAACTAATAGATATCTATAATTTTAAATAAATTTTTTATTCTATTAGATAAAGGTGATAATATGGCATTAGAGAATTATAAAGCATTGACTATAGCAGGTTCTGATACTTCTGGTGGAGCTGGCATGGAAGCCGATTTAAAGACTTTTGAAGAGATGGGCGTTTATGGAATGGTGGCACTAACTGTAATTGTGGCACAAAATCCAAAAGATTGGGCTCATGATATCTTTCCTATAGATTTGCCTACTATTGAACGTCAGATTGCAACTGTTGGTGAAGGTATTGGCATTAATGCCATGAAAACAGGTATGTTAGGTTCAGCTGCTCTTGTAGAATTAGTAGCGAAATCCATAGATAAATATAATTTTAAAAATGTAGTAATCGACCCTGTAATGGTTTGTAAAGGTATCGACGCTATCATGGTACCAGAAGCAGCCGAAGCAATAAAATCTTTATTGGTAAAAAAAGCTGATGTAATAACACCAAATACAGTAGAATCTGCTTATCTTGCAGGTATGGAAAAAGTGGAAACTGTAGAAGACATTAAAGAAGCTTGTGTAAAAATCAATAAACTCGGTGCGAAAAATGTCATTATAAAATCTGGTAGTCGTGTAGATGGCGATTATATGGTAGATGTTTTATTTGATGGTAAAGAATTTACTATCCAGAAAAAAGCTAAGATGAAAAATATCTATAATAGCGGTGCAGGGTGCACTTTCTCTGCGGCAATAACAGCAGGACTTGCTAAAGGTTTAGATATTCATCAAGCCTTTGAAAATGCTCAAAATTTCATTGATAAAGCTGTAGCAAATTCATTTAAATTGAATGAATTTACAGGAGCATTAGCTCATTGGCAAACAAGATAAATAAGTAAAATAAAAAGTATCTTTTTCTGATTTGTACTTAGTTAGAAAAAGATACTTTTTTTATTTATATTTAATTGAAATTAGCACGCAATAAAGCTATTTCTTGAGCATATCCATCATGGTCATTTGGTGTTTCTAAAATAAATGGCAAATGTTTTAATTGTGGGTGGTTTATAATTTTTATGATAGCATCAAGACCTATTTTACCTTGACCGATTTTTTCATGGCGGTCTTTATGAGTGTTTAAGTCATTTTTACTATCATTTAAATGTATAGTTTTTAATTTATCAAGACCGATTATTTTATCAAAGTCAGCTAGGACATTATCTAAATTATTTACAATATCATAACCGCCGTCCCAAATATGACAAGTATCAAGGCATACACCTATTTTATCTTGTAAATTGATACGCTCAATAATTGCTTGAAGTTCAGCAAAAGTTTTGCCAACTTCAGTGCCTTTTCCTGCCATAGTTTCTAATAAGACAGTAGTCTGCTGTTCAGGCCACATCACTTCATTTAAGCAATCACTGATAGCTTTGATGGCAAAATCTATGCCTTGCCCTAAATGATTTCCTGGGTGGAAATTATAATAATTATGAGGCAATTTTTCCATGCGAAGTAAATCATCAGCAATTGTTTGGCGAGCAAATTCGCGTACTTCTTCACGATTGGAACATGGATTTAATGTATAAGGTGCATGAGCTACTAATTTATGGAATTTATATTGTTTGGCTAAAGCTAAAAATTGTTGGACATCATTATCGTCTATATCTTTGGCTTTGCTACCACGAGGATTTCTAGTAAAAAAAGAAAATGTATTAGCATTTAAACTTAAAGCTTCTTTACCCATTTGCAAAAAACCTTTTGAAGAAGATAAATGGTTACCTATATATAAAATAAAAATCACTCCTATAATTTAAATTAATTAAAAATAAATATTAGTTAATATATATTATATCATAGCTAAAATGTTTTTTAAATTAACAGGATTTTTTTATTTATATAGTGAATTAATAAATTAGTAATTAAATAGAAAAAGAGGATACAAATGGAAAAGGCAAAAACTTTATTAGAGATAGCGCGAATTATAAGCGGTAATGACGATGATGTATTAGCGGAAATAGAAGAGAGTATCGATAATATAGAAGCATATGCACAAGAGCATTTAGAAGAGTTTGAAGAGCGCAATATCAGTATAAAATATGATTCTGTAGAAGATTTGCAATGGCTAGTTACAGTGAATATTTTAGTCAGAAATAATTATGTAATGCAAATACAAGAAGATTGTAGTATTACTGATTTTGGTTGGAGCCTGAAGAGTTTGCGAACTTTTAAAGAATATAATCTAGCTTTGGATAGTAAGTTTGAAGAAGAAGATTATGAAATAGATAAATATGACTATAATGAAGATGATGAGTACGATTATTATAATGAAGAAATGGACTTTATTGATGATGAAAATATCATAAATTGGTGTAAATATCTTGATAGTAAATGGTTTGATGAAGATATTTGCATTGGTATGATAGATTTAAGTCCAGATATTTTCACTTTATTTTTAGCATCAGAAGAAAATCTTGAAGACTTAGAAGATTTGGCTGATAGTCTAGGAAAAGTAATATCTACAGTATATTAAAATGAATTTTAGGGCATAATAAAAGACACTAGATTATTTCTAGTGTCTTTATTTTTTAGTAGATTTAATTATTACTTCGTTCTGTTTGGCTTACTGCGATAGTTACAGCAGCATCACCTGTAATATTAAGACAAGTACGGATCATATCTAATACACGGGGTCAATACCAGCAACGAGTGCAAGACCTTCCATAGGAAGACCTACAGTCTGTAATACGAGTGCAAGCATGATAACACCAGCACCAGGAACACCAGCAGTACCTACAGAAGCAAGTGTACCAGTTAAGACGATCATAAGCATTTGACCTGCTGTTAAATCGATACCGTAAACATTAGCGATAAAGATAGCACAAACACCTTGATAAATAGCTGTTCCGTCCATATTGATAGTTGCACCTAAAGGAAGTACGAAGCTAGCAATGGATTTATTAGCACCAAGATTTTCTGTACAGTTTTTCATATTTACAGGAAGTGCAGCAGCGGAGCTACAAGTTGTGAAACCTAAGAGCATTGTTTCTGTCATACCTTTAAAGAATTTCAAAGGACTCATTTTGCCAAGTGTAGAAACGATGGAAGAGTATACAACAAGTGCATGAATGATACAACCGATATAAACAGTAACGATAACGGATAAAAGTGGTAATAAAACTTTGGGACCATTAGCAGCAACTACTGGTACTAAAAGAGCAAATACACCATAAGGTGCAAGGTTCATAATCATGGAGATTAATTTATAACTTACTTCTGCTAAAGAATCAAAGAATGTGAGAAGTGGCTGACCTTTTTTGCCTACAGCAGTGATACCAATACCAATAGCTAATGCAAACACAATGAGAGGAAGCATATCAGCTTTTGCCATAGTCATGATAGGATTAGATGGTATCATACCAACTAAAACGTCCATAAAACCAGGAGCTTCTTTAATATCAGGAGCTTTTTCAGCTACTAAATCCATACCTAAACCAGGTTGTAAAACAGAAGCTAAACCAAGGGCAATGATAAGAGCAACAGCAGTTGTTACTAAATATAACAAAATAACTTTGATACCAATGCGACCAAGTTTTTTTGTATCACCTAGACTAGCAACACCACAAACTAAAGATGCTAATACTACAGGTACAATAATCATTTTGATTAGATTGATGAACATTGTACCAAATGGCGCAAGATAAGCTTTGAGCCATGGTAAATTTTCTTCGCCAAGGATAAGACCAACAATTACGGATAAGATTAAAGAGATGAAAATTTTTACAGATAAGTTCATATCCAAAACTCCTTTATGTAAAATTTATTTTCTAAGAAATATGAATGATAAATAAAAAGGCTCTTAGAAAAAATACTTGTATATTATATAAAATATTTTTTGGGTTTACAATATTTTTAGCTAATGAATAAAAAATACATTAAAGTACAAAATAAAAAGACAAGCCAAATGACTTGTCTTTTTAAAAGAGATTTTTTATTTTAAATTATCAATAGCAGATTGTTCAATAGCAAGACCGTTGCGATATCTAGTCATGAATGTTTCAAAACCTTCGATACCTTCTTTTGTTGGAGCAATAGTTTCGGCAACGCTATTTTTGAATACTTTAGTGCTTAAATATTCATCAAGAGATAAGTTTCCTTTATTATTCATATAATCAGCTAAGAGTGCAATACCCCATGCACCGCCTTCGCCTGCTGTTTCCATAACTGTTACAGGAGCGCCGATAGCATTAGCCATGATTGTTTGACCTACGCCTTTAGTTTTAAATAAGCCACCATGACCTAAAATTTGTTCGATAGTAACATTTTCTTCTTTTGTTAAAATATCTAAACCAGTTTTCATAGCGCCAAGAGCTGTAGAAAGATGTACGCGAATGAAGTTTGCTAAATTGAATTTGCTGTCGGATTTACGAACAAATAATGGACGACCTTCAGTAAAGCCTGTGATATGTTCACCAGAATGATAGCAATAAGCAAGTAAGCCACCGCAGTCAGCATCGCCTTCTAAAGCTTTATTATATAATGTGGAGAATAATTCGTTAGCATCTACTTTTACACCAAAGCTAGTGAGGCATTCATGGAAGAGGCTAATCCAGCTATTTAAATCTGTTGTACAGTTATTGGAATGAGCCATAGCTACTAAATCACCAGCAGGAGTAGTAACCATATCAAGTTCTTCATAAACTTTGGATAAATCACGTTCAAGAACAATCATAGCGAATACAGAAGTACCAGCAGATACATTACCTGTACGTTTTGTAACTGTATTTGTAGCTACCATACCAGTACCAGCATCACCTTCTGGTGGGCACATAGGAGTACCAGCTTGGAGTGTTCCTGTTGGGTCGAGAAGTTTTGCACCTTCAGCAGTTAAATAACCTGCATTTTCACCAGCAACTAAAACTTTTGGTAGAATTTCACGGATAGACCATGGATAATTTTTATCAGCGATATGTGCATCGAAATCAGCAAGCATTTTTTCATTGTAATCTTTAGTGTTGATATCGATTGGGAACATACCAGAAGCATCACCGATACCGAGTACTTTTTCACCAGATAATTTCCAATGAACAAAACCAGCCAATGTAGTGAAGAATTTGATTTTATCTACATGTTCTTCATTGTTTAAAATTGCTTGATAAAGATGAGCAATGCTAAATCTTTGAGGAACATTGTAATTGAATAATTTAATTAATTTCTGAGAAGCTTGACCTGTGATATTGTTTCTCCAAGTGCGGAATGGTACAAGTAAAGTATCTTTTTCGTCAAAAGCAAGATAACCATGCATCATTGCACTGAAACCAAGACCAGCTAATTTAGTGATAGTAACGCCATATTTTGCTTTTACTTCTTCAACTAAATTTTTGTAGCAACCTTGAAGACCAGCCCAGATTTCTTCTTCGCTATAAGTCCAAATGCCATCAATAAGGCTATTTTCCCAGTCATAAGCACCAACAGCAATTGGTTCATGGTCAGTATTAATTAATACTGCTTTAATACGAGTGGAACCGAATTCAATACCAAGAGTAGTTAAACCCTGTTCAATATTAGATTTAATCATTTCATTTGTTTGCATATTATAGAACCTCCGCACATATATTAATATTTATTAAGATTTTTGTAAAGTTGTATGATAAATATTTGATTTATCTATATTATATAGTATATTATAAATTATTTCAATTTTTTTAATAATTTATAACGACTTTCATAACAAAATCTATTATATATCAATATTCTAAGAAATAAAAGGGATTTTGTTGAATTTTAATAAATAATTTTTTTACTCAAAGAAGATTTTCACTATATGTACATGTTTATTTTATCTTATAAGTTGTATGATAATATATTATTTTGATAGTTTTAGAAGAAAATTAGTATTATAAATTATTATGATAAAATATTTGTAAAAAATAATAATTATTTGTTAGCTTTTGTGATGAAGTCACTGAACTATGATTGAAAATCATTTATAATAAAACCATCAAGTGAGATAACTTATAGAATTATTCAGTTTGGAGGCAAAAATAATGTTAGTACATGCAGATGCAAATGCTTTTAATAAATTATTAGAAAATAAAGGGACTTTTGTAGTAGATTTCTTCGCTACATGGTGTGGCCCTTGTAAAATGTTGGGTGCTGTACTTGAAAAAAGTAGCTCCAGAATATGATTTTGATATTTTAAAAATAGATATTGATGAAAATGTAAAACTTGCTGAAGAATATGAAGTAATGGTAGTACCTACTTTATTATTCGTAAAAGATGGCGAAATTATTCATCGTGAATCTGGCTTCTTCTCTAAAGATAAATTTAAATCTTTAATAGATGCTTATTTAAAATAAAAACCTCAAAATACCAAAACCCCTTTTTATAATCCTGTACAAGATAAAAGCTGTAGTTTTTAAACTACAGCTTTTTGATTTTTTATTTATGTCTTAGTTTTTGTAATTCAAGTCCTTCTTTTCCTGTTATTTCTTCAATGCTTAATTCTAAAATGCAAGTGCGTTTGATGTAGGTTTTTATTTCTTCTAGTCCTTCTGTAAAATAATCAGCAGAAAATTTACGGATAAATTCTTCTAGGATTATTTGTTTATCATTTTCAGTTGTGATTTCTTTAATAGTGCCAAAAACTATGACACTAGAATAAGCGGTAGTGAATTTTTCCGGAATGACAGTATCTTGATTTATGATGCAAAAAGAAGCTTTATTGTTTTGATGGATAATATCTAATTTGCGACCTATATTGGCACAGTGAAAATAGATTTTGTCATTGAGATATACATAGTTTAAAGGAACGGTATAAGGAAAAGATTTTTTATCGCAAAGTGCTAAAATACCATGAGTTTTTTGTTTTAGAATAGCTATATTTTCTGATGAAGGTAAAGCTTGTTTAAATCTACGCATAACAAATCTCCTTTAAGATAATAAATTAATATACATTAGTGCCATCAAAATGAGGTACAAATTTAGTCGTAGCTGTTTTGCCTTGTTGGATATAGCAATTTTTAAAGCCTAAATCAAGTGCATAATCTACAACTTTATCGTATTCAAAAGTCGTCAATTTGCGTTTTAATTTAGGGTGAGTAAGTGCTTTATACATAGGTGTATATTGGTTCATAAGGCTAAGATAAACATCATCATGATATTTTTCCCAGATATATTTTACGATTTCCATACTTTCTTTATAATACCATGGCAAGATTAAATGGCGAATGATGACGCCTTTTTGCATGATATTATCTTTAAATTGTGGTTTACCTACAAGTGCAAACATTTTATCAATAGCTTCTTTGACTACTTGAGGATAATCGGGAGCATGGGAAAATTCTTTGGCTGTATCTGGTGAGTAGTATTTAAAATCGGGTAAAAATACATCAATATAGTCTTTGAGCATTTCTAAGATTTCAACTCGTTCATAGCCACTTGTATTATAGACTACAGGAATAGATAGACCTTGTTTTTTGGCTAATTTTAGAGCTTCAATTATTTGTAAAACGTAATGAGTAGGTGTTACTAATTCTAAACAGTGGGCATTACGAGCTTGTTGTTCTAAAAAAATTTGAGCTAAACGCTCAATAGTTACAGGAAATCCTTTACCTTCAGTGCTAATTTCGTGATTTTGGCAGAAGATACATCTCATATTACAATGAGAGAAAAAAACCGTGCCTGCTCCATTTGTTCCGGATAGGCACGGTTCTTCCCATTGATGTAAGGATACGAGAGCAATTTCCACTTTATCACTAGCATGACAGACACCATAATTTTTAGTGCGGTCAACATGGCATAAACGAGGGCAAAGTGTACAATTTTGCATATCCATAAAAAACACCTTTTACTTAATGATTTGCTAATTTAAAAATAGCATAGACGTCTTGATAATTTAATGGTGAAAAATTACCGATGGTTTTTGTATTATTATCTGTACACATTGAAGTGAGATAAGTCAATTCTTCATCAGTTAATGTTTTTCCTACTAATTGGCTGATATTTATAGGTAAGTTTAGACTAGTGAAGAAGTCTTCAAAATGTTTGATAGTTTCAAGGGCAATAGTTTCATCAGTTTTATTTAATGTATCAATATTAAATAAGATTTTTCCTAGATGACAAAAACGCTGAATATCTTTTTGATAGATATATCTAGCCCATGATGACCAAATAGCAGTCAATGAGGCTCCATGAGTAGCGTTATATTTAGCACTTAATTCATGACCAAATTTATGTACACTAAAATCTTTAGTGCGACCAAGACCTGTTATATCATTGTGGGACAAAGAACCAGCATACATAATTTCACTATGAGCAATATAATTTGTAGGCTCATTTATCATGATTGGAGCTTGCGCGATGACATCTTTTAATAGACCTTCAGCTATATAATCTGTGAGATAATTATTTTGTTCTTTGGCAAAATAACGTTCTAATGTATGCATTAAAATATCGGCAATACCACAGGCTTTTTGATAATTTGGGGCACTGTAAGTTAATTGAGGGTTCATAATAGCAAAACATGGACGATTAAATGGCGTACTAAGACCACGTTTTTGACCTGTTTGTTCGTTAGTTAAAACAGCAGAATCACTTGTTTCACTACCGGCAGCAGCTAAAGTAACAATGCTACCCATAGGAGTAGTATTAGTCAAGGTTATTTTTTTTGTCCAGATATCCCAAATATCATTTTGTGGATATTTCAGACCATGTGCAATGGCTTTAGCTGTATCGATGACAGAACCGCCACCGATAGCTAAGACAAAATCAATATTAGCTTGATATGCTTTTTTTACAGCATCATTTACAAAGCAAACAATAGGATTTGGCTGAACGCCACCTAAGGTCATATAAGATAAATTATCATTGGATAATTGTTGACAAATTTTATCAAGTAGTCCAGAACGTTTTACTGAGCCACCGCCATATACTATTAATACATTATGACCATTGTATTTTTTGATTAATGAAGCAGTGGATAATTCACTATCTTTGCCAAAAATAATTTCTGTAGGACAGTAAAATTTAAATTTTTCCATAATAAAACCTCAACAAAATTAATTTTGAAGAATATCAGAAACAACTATATCAGATAATGAAGAAACGATTTTATCAGCACGAGATAAATCTTGTGGGCCAGAATTTGGATTATCATATGCGATACAATAAGCTCCAGCATCCTTAGCCGCCATAATACCAGCAGTAGCATCTTCAATTACTACGCAATCAGCTGGCGCAAAGCCTAAAGCTTTAGCTGTTAACTGATAAATTGCAGGGTTTGGCTTGCTAGCAGGAAGTTCTGCACCACTTAAAATATATTCAAAACAATCTATTAAGCCGAATTTTATTAAAACAGCATTGATAACTTTTCTATCAGCAGAAGAAGCTAAAGCTACAGGAATACCTTCGCTGTGTAATTGATAAAGTAAATCTAAAACGCCATCAATAGGATAGATGGAATTACTTTCTTGAATATATTCTAAATAAATGCGATGTTTATAATCGACCATTTCTTGAATAGAAACGGGAGTTGTAGCAAATTTGGCAAAATCTGTAAAAAATGCTTTGGCAGAACGACCAACATAGGCTACACAATCTTCCATACTACAAGGGATACCAAAATGTGTTAAAGTGCGTATTTTCATATCAGCATGAATGGATTCACTATCGATTATGACTCCGTCCATATCAAAAATAACTGCTTTCAATTAGGTGCTCCTCCATTTTATATATTAATATTGTAAGTAATTTTACACTTACAATAACTTAGCATATCATTCAAAATCTAAAACTGCAAGGATATTTAAGTATATTTATGATTATTCATGGTTAAATTTATCAATTATGAAATTTTGAAAACGATGGGCAGCAAGAGAAAGTGGTTTATTAGCATACCATGCAAGACCGATATCACGAGTGCATTTTGGATTATCTACAGAAATGAATTTTATATCGAGATGTTCCATTCCAGGAATTTTAGGCACGAGTGAAACACCTAAATTGGCTGCTACTAAACTAGCTACAGTAACAATTTCATCACCTTCAAAACGTATTTTAGGGCGAATAGAAGCTACTTCAAAGATATGTTCAGTTTTAGTGCGTAAACCATACATTGGTTTTAAAGTAATAAATGGTTCACTAGCAACTTCTGTGATATTTATAGAACTGCGATGAGCAAGTGGGTGAGTTGAAGGAACGATGATGAATAATTCTTCTGTCAATAATGGAACCCAAGCGATGCCTTCAGAATTTATCGGAGAACTACAAAGGCATAAATCGGACTCTCCTTTGAATAATTGTTTTGATAATAAGAAAGAATGATTTTGACTAAGACGAAATTGTATTTTAGGATAGATTTTACGAAACTCTTTTAATAATTCTGGCACAAGATATACACCTAAAGAGTGCATAAAAGATAAATTTACGACTCCGCTATCTGGTTCAGCCATATTAGTTATATCTTGGCGGGCAGTTTCTAATTCTTGCAAGATACGTTCAGCATAAGTTAAAAAGGTTTGACCATATTGAGTTAAATTTACTTTACGGCTATCTCTGATGAAAAGAGGTATATTTAAATCTTTTTCTAAGCGACTGATTGAACGACTAAGTGCTGGCTGAGATACATTCAGAGATTTTGCTGCTTTAGTAAAGTTTTTTATATGGGCTAGAGCAACAAAATATTCTAGTTGATTTAATTCCATAAAAAAGCCTCCAAATCCAAACTAATGGTAGTATTTCTAATGTGAATACTTTATATTTGATTATATTATAAGCTAGATTTGATATTTTGTATAATTATATGAAGCAAATATTGACAATAAATTTAAAATATTTTATCATAAAAGAAAATTAATGCTGATATAGCTCAGTTGGTAGAGCAATGTATTCGTAATACATGGGTCGCAGGTTCAAATCCTGTTATCAGCTCCATTTTGACAGATAATATAATTAAAACTATAACAAAAAGCTACTTTATAATAATTATTATGATGAGTAGCTTTTTTTATTTAAATACTTGCAGTTGAATTTTTTCTGTGGTATTATGTGGTTCGTAACAAACAATAGTGAACAGTATCAATATATATTAATAATTTGAACTGTATCTTAGTTGTTTAATTTTAAATAAAATAATTTAATAAGGTAAAATTTAAAAAGAAAAAAGACGCTTGGATCACTATGACCGAGACGAACTTGCAGAATTTTAAATACAAAATATAGTTGATGGATTTTTTTGTTATGAAATCAAATCAATTATATTTAATCAATAGGGAAAGTGCATTTCGTGTCGAGATGTACTTTTTTTGTGCTTTTATGTAAGTTCATTATAGTCTCTTTTTGTTTGTTATAAGAACATTAAAGGAGAAGAAAAAAATGATTTTATGTCAAGATGTGGCTAAATTACGTGAATTAGTCGCTAATTTTAAGAAGGAAAACAAATCTATTGGTTTGGTACCAACTATGGGAGCATTGCATGAAGGTCATGCTTCACTTATTAATGCTTCAGCAAAAGAAAATGATATTACAATCGTCAGTGTGTTTGTAAATCCTACTCAGTTTGGGCCAAATGAAGATTATGAAGCCTATCCTCGTACTTTGGAAAATGACTGCATAGTGGCACAAAATGCAGGAGCAGATGTAGTATTTGCACCAAAAAATAAAGATTTATATCCTAATGAAGATATGACATGGGTAGAAGTTACAGGTGATATCACAAAAGTTTTATGTGGTAGAACAAGACCTATTCATTTCCGTGGAGTTACTACAGTAGTTAGTAAATTATTCAATTTATCTCGAGCAGATAGAGCATATTTTGGCTTAAAAGATGCTCAGCAAACAGAAGTTTTACGCCGTATGGTTGATGATTTATTTTTCAATGTAGAACTTCGCATTATGCCTATCGTTCGTGAAGCTGATGGACTTGCTAAAAGTTCAAGAAATACTTATTTATCTCCAGAAGAAAGAAAATCTGCGTTGATTTTATCTAAGAGTTTAAATTTAGCAAAAGAAGCATTTACTAATGGTCAAAGAGATGTGGAAGCTATATTAAATTTAGTAAAAGATACTATACAGACTGAAAAAACAAGTCAAATTGATTATGTAGAAATGTATAAATTGCCAGGATTAAAACCAGTAGAAAATAAAATTGAAGGCAGAGTATTATTAGCTTTAGCTGTAAAATTTGGTACAACTCGTTTAATAGATAATGTCATTTTGGAGGATAAATAATAATGTTATATAATATGTTTCATGGAAAAATTCATCGTGCTACAGTAACTCAAGCAAATTTAGAATATATGGGAAGCATCACTATTGATGAGGAATTATTAGAGCTTGCAGGTATTTTACCAGGAGAAAGAGTACAAGTAGTAAATAATAACAATGGTGCTAGATTAGAAACTTATACAATTGCAGGTAAACGTGGTAGCGGTGTAATTTGTTTAAATGGAGCAGCAGCACGTAAAGCACAAGTTGGTGATACAGTTATTATTATTGCTTATGCTATGATGACAAAAGAAGAAGCTCAAAATTTAGTACCTGATGTAGTCATGGTTGATGAACATAATCGACCAGTAAGAGTACGCGGTACAGAGCTTGAAGGCGAAATTGGTTAATATATAATATTATTTTAAATAGAAAATAGAATTTTATAAAATAAGTAAAAATAGGTTGAGCATGGATTTATGAAAATAAAGTCTAAAGTGCTTAACCTATTTTTTTTTAGTTTATTGCTATATAATAAAATTTAGCAATTTATGATGGAGATGATTTTGGTGAAATTAATAACTTTAGCAGGGCCACCATCTGTGGGCAAAACTTCTGTAATTTTGCGATTAATAGAAGTGTTACATAAAGAAAAACAAAAAGCAGGCGTTATTAAATTCGATTGCTTGACGACTTTTGATAAAGAACCATATGAAAAAGCGAATATACCGATACAGATTGGTTTATCAGGAAAATTTTGTCCAGACCAATTTTTTTATCAGCAATATTGAAGAAGCTGTAGCTTGGGGAAAAAGTCAAAATTTAGATTATTTGATTACCGAAAGTGCAGGTCTTTGCAATCGCTGTTCACCATATATTCAAGATGTATTGGCCATTGGTGTAATAGATTGCTTATCAGGGATTAATACACCAAGAAAAATTGGGCCAATGGTGAAATTTGCAGATGTAATAGTCATCACTAAAGGAGATATTATTTCTCAAGCTGAACGCGAAGTATTTATGTATAATGTCTATCAAGCAAATCCTAAGGCACAAGTTATTTTTATCAATGGCATAACTGGTCAAGGTGCATTTATGTTGAAAAAATATATAAATAAAATTGAAGATATAGATACATTAGAAGGAAAAAAATTGCGTTTTACTTCACCAGCGGCTGTATGTTCATATTGTACAGATGAAATGCGCATTGGTGAAAAATATCAATTAGGTATGACTAAGAAAATGGAATTTAATTGATTAGGTGGAAATTATGGATTTTAAAGAATTTGTAGAAACTCATACAATTGGAGAAATAAAAAAAGCATATCCTCAAATCAAAGATTATTTGGATAATACAGGTCTATGGAATTTGCCAGATAATTTGACTTTTGCTAAGGCTTTTGAAGATATAGATGAGGAAGATTTATGGCAAGTTGGTATTCGTGATGGCAATATTGCTGATGAACTAAAAAAATATCTTTCAGCTATGCAGAATTTAGAAAATAAAGATGAAGTAAAAGTACATAAATTAACCATCAATGGTGGCAAAAATAAATTGGGCGAAGCTGAAAACATCCAAGTAGAGATTTTTTCAGGGCAAGTAATAAGTATTGTAGGGCCAACAGGTTCGGGAAAAAGTAGATTACTTGCAGATATCGAATGTTTAGCACAAGAAGATACACCGACAAAACGACAGATTTTAATTGATGATAGAATTTTAGATGATGAAGCTAGATTTAATTTAGAAGGAAAATTAGTAGCTCAATTATCACAAAATATGAATTTTATCATGGATATTACTGTAGAAGATTTTTTGACTATGCATGCTAAAGTTCGTTTAGGTAAAGAAATAGAAAATGAAAAGGCTATAATCGCTAAATGTTTTTCTATGGCAAATGAATTAGCTGGCGAAAAATTTACTTTAGATACGAAAGTAACTCAATTATCAGGTGGTCAATCCAGAGCCTTAATGATAGCAGATGTGGCATGTATAAGTAGTTCACCGATTGTATTGATTGATGAAATTGAAAATGCAGGGATAGATAGACAAAAAGCTATAAAATGCTTAGCAAAAAGTGAAAAAATCGTCATTATGTCTACGCATGATCCATTATTGGCTTTAAATGCCGATAAACGCATTGTGATAAAAAATGGCGGAATTAGTAAAATTATAGAGACAACAGCAAAAGAAAAAGCTTGTATTGAAAAAATTCGCCAATTAGATGAAACTTTATTAAATATTAGAAGCAGATTGCGTTTAGGTGATTTGATAGAAAATATAAATTAATAATTGAAATATATAATAAGTATAATGAAAATAAAAGAGGTTAGTATTTTGAGATTTTTTATAAGTTCGATTGTTATTTGTTTAGGGATTATTTTTAGTAATATATTAAATGTAGAGGCTAGAATACCTTATACATATTTAAATATAGGAGGACTTACTCCTGACCAACAGATAGATTCTTGCTTTTATGTATATGGTAGACCAACAGCAAATTTGGCAGTGCGAAATTGCAATGGTTTTAATATAAATGAAGTAACTTATAATAGCGAATTAATGGTTTATTATATAAATGGCGGATATAATGAAAATGGCAGAATTAGAGCGATAATCTGTAATGAAGATAATATCACTACTAATTTGGGGATAAGAGTGGGCATGAACAAAAATGATGTATTATATGCTTATGGTGATCCTGATAGAAATTATAGAGAAACACAAGGGACTACTTGGTGCTATTTAGCCGATAGTGAAGACCATCCGAATATGCCACTATATTTTTTCTTTGATAATAGAGATGTTATTAAAACTATTGTTGTTGGTGATATAGGATATTATTATTGATAATTTTAGTGAGATTGATTAGTTAATTTAGCTAATCAATCTTATTTTTTGAGGTGAATTTATTGTTTACAAAGGAAAATATTATAATTGCTTTTTGGGAAATATATCGAGAAAAAAGTATTAATAAAATTACAATAAAAGAATTAATGGATAAAGCAGGATATCATAGAAGTGTATTTTATACATATTTTAAAAATATATACGATTTATTAGAGCAAGAACAAGAAGATTTTTTTATACAAAATATATTAAATTGTTTTTTCTTAAATCAAGAAGATAAATATACTTTAAAATATATATAAATTTTTTCGATTAGATAAAAATGATTTAAAAGCGGAATTGGCTGTCGAGTTTTTTATAAATGGACATCTTAATGCTTTATTATATATGTATAAATATAAAGATAGATTATCTATAGAAGATTATTTGGAGATTGTAAAACCGGTGATAAATAATATATTTGTATTGAAAAATCGACAGTAAAGAAATAATTGTCGATTGAACAGAAAATTTGCCTATGACATAATTAATATAAGGGCGGTGATATAATATGCCAAAGAAGAAAATTGCTTTAGTTGTGATATTGTTAATTATGTTAGTGAGTATAGGATGGTACTATTTTTGTTATGATAAAGTGGATAAATTGACAGCAACAGGTACGATAGAAGTAACAAAATATGATGTTACACCTAGATTAACAGGATATATAAGAAATCTTGATTTAGAAGAAGGCGATACTTTAAATTTAGGAGATTTTGTTTGTGAGATAGAACGAGAAGATTTGCAGGCTCAAAATATTGGTGATTGGCAAGCTGTGAAAGAAGCACAAGCAAAACTGCAAGATTTAAAAGATGGCGCAAGGAAACAAGAAATTGCTATGGCAGAAAATAGTTTGCAAAAGGCACAAGTCATTTTTGATAAAGCTCGAACTGATTTAAAAAGAAATAAAGAATTATATGATGTAGGTGGAATAAGCAAGCAAACTTTAGATGATATGCAAAAAGCTGTCGACGTAGCAGAAAAGGAACTATATATTGCTAAAGAAAATTATGATTTAGTTTTAGCAGGAACAAGACAAAAACAGATAGAAGCACAACAGCAACAGGTTGAAAAATTAATTGCACAAGCTAATGCCAATGCAAATATTTTAGCAGATACAAAAGTATATAGTCCCATTACAGGAGTTATATTAAATAAAAATTTTGAAAATAATGAATATATTAATCAAGGACAAGCAATTTTGACTATAGCAGATTTAACAGATAGTTGGGTTATTGTATATATAGATATTGCAGATTTAGGAAAAGTATATCTACAGCAAAAAGTGAATATACAAGTGGATGCATATCCTCAAGAAGTTTTTCAAGGACAAGTAATCAATATAAATGATGAAGCTGTGAACTGCACCCCAAAAGTTGTTTTTTGTCCAACTTTTGGGGTGCAGTTCAAACTATAGATATTGCTTTTTATTTGTAAATATAAATAAATGATATTTTTTATTTTATAAATTGGTATAATTAAGCTGAAAAAATAACTAAATAATCCATTTTATTGTCCTGCTAGTACAACTAAATTGATAAATTTTTCGCTAGAATAAATTTAAAGAATATAGCAGAAGGTGATTTTATGGTAGATTTTTCAGCACAATATAGATTGATTGGGGCAAGGATAGCTTATTTTCGCAAATTAAAAAGATATACACAAGAAGAATTAGCATTTAGAGCTTCAATAAGCACATCATATTTATCAAGAATTGAAAGAGGAATTTATAGTAAAGGAGTACCGATATCTACATTAATGCAAATAAGCAAAGCCTTAGATATTGATATTAAATTATTATTTGAAGAAAAAATTTAGCCCAAAATTTATAGAAAAGTAAATAAAAAATATAGAAAGATATAATAGCTTTAAACTCAAAAAAGATATGATATAATATAGATTAATATCTTATGTAGAAGGTGGCTATTTATAATGAGCGAAAATTGTAATCATGATTGTGCAAGTTGCGGTACGACTTGTGGAGAACGTACAGCTCCTCAAAGTTTATTAGCACCAAACAATCCAAGTTCAAATATTAAAAAAGTAATTGCTGTAATGAGTGGTAAAGGTGGCGTTGGTAAATCCTTAGTTACTTCTATGATGGCAGTAACAATGCAACGTCGTGGCTATAAAACAGCAATTTTAGATGCTGATATCACAGGTCCATCTATACCAAAAGTGTTTAATCTTAAAGAAAAAGTAACAGGAACACAAGAAGGCATGACACCAGCACAGACAAAAACTGGTATAAAAATTATGTCTACAAATTTGATTTTAGATAATGAAACAGATCCTGTTGTTTGGCGTGGCCCTATTATTGGTGGAGTAGTAAAACAATTTTGGAGCGATGTAAACTGGGGTGAAGTAGATTATATGTTTGTGGATATGCCTCCAGGAACAGGTGATGTACCACTTACTGTATATCAATCTTTGCCAGTTGATGGTATTATCGTAGTTACAACACCACAAGAACTCGTATCTATGATTGTAGAAAAAGCTGTGAATATGGCTGGATTACTCAGCGTGCCAATTATTGGTATTGTAGAAAATATGTCTTATTTTGTTTGCCCTAATTGCAATGAAAAACATTATATTTTTGGTAAATCAAAAGTTGAAGAAGAAGCTAATAAATATGGTATAAAACATACAGCTACACTTCCAATAAATCCAAGTTTAGCCCAAAAATGTGATGAAGGTAGTTTTGAAACTTTTGAAGGTGATTTTTTAAATTCTTTAGGTAGCATTTTAGAAGGAAAATAATTCATAAAAATAGAATTTAATAAGTAAACTAAAAAGTCTTTCTGTTTAAGCAGAAAGACTTTTTTTATAAAAAATATTTAAGATTAGAGGGAGTAAAATGAGTCAGCAAGTATATTTACCAAGTTATAGCATTGGTGAAGATGTATATAAGAGAGTACCTCAAATCTGCAGTAATTATGGCAAAACGGCGATTGTAATTGGTGGTGAAATTAGTTTAAGTAAAGTAAAAGATAAATTACTTACTGCAATGAAGGGGACAGATATAAAATTATTGGATTTTATTTGGTATAGAGGTAATGCTACACGAGAAAATATTGAGCGATTAAAAAATATGAAAACAGTGCAAATGGCAGATATGATATTTGCTGTTGGCGGTGGTAAAAGTATAGATACATGCAAAGCTTTAGCAGATATGCTGAAAAAGCCAGTATTTACATTTCCGACAATAGCATCAAATTGTGCTCCTGTTACAGCTTTATGTATTTTATATGGCAAAGATAAAGTAGAATTTTATGATGCACAAAAACCAGCTATTCATTGTTTTATAGATACAAAAATCATAAGTAATGCACCTATAAAATATTTGCGTGCTGGCATTGGTGATGCTTTATCTAAACAATATGAAGTTTGTTTTAATACGAGAGGTAGAGTTTTAAATCACACAAATAATTTAGGGGTACAGATAGCAAAAGATTGCTCAGAAAGATTACTGCAATATGGAGTAAAGGCAGTAGATGCTGCTCAAAAAAATATCGTATCTGATGAATTTATCCAGACTGTATTGACGATTATTGTAAATACAGGA
>ENA-OPYX01000454-OPYX01000454.1-human-gut-metagenome-genome-assembly--contig:-NODE-454-length-23994-cov-3.124272_pt1 | contig 23994 bp, 27 predicted proteins | sample MGYA00242639_ERZ504486 | MGnify/ENA primary metagenome ERZ504486 (study PRJEB26092, sample SAMD00036296) | human gut metagenome | host: Homo sapiens | study: EMG produced TPA metagenomics assembly of... | reverse complement strand
CTTTCGCGACAACACCGCTAAGTGCGATAAGTGCAATAACATTTGGTATCGCCATAAGTCCGTTGAAAATATCTGCAATAGTCCAAACAGCCGCAACAGTAAGGTACGGACGATGAACACTGCAAGTACATATATCCATCTATAAACCTTAACAACAGTTTTATTTCTGTTTGATAGGTATTCAAGACAACGTTCACTGTAATAGTCCCAGCCAAGAATTGTTGTAAATGCAAAGAATGCAAGACAAATCATAAGAACAAACGATGACACAACCGATGGGAACGGAAGACCGCTTTGGAATGCATCTGTTGTTATCGCAACACCCTTTAAATCAGGATTTGCCCATGAACCTGCAATTACGATTGCAAGACCTGTCATTGTACAAATAACAATCGTATCAATAAATGTACCTGTCATTGAAACAAGACCTTGACGAACTGTATCCTTAGTTTTTGCCGCAGCTGCCGCAATCGGAGCAGAACCAAGACCTGCCTCGTTCGAGAATATACCTCTTGCAACACCGTTTTGCATTGCAGCCATCATTGCACCAAGTACACCTCCGGCAACCGCTCTGATTCCCTGTATGCCGTCACCGTATCCAAACGCACCTTGAACAATTTGCACAATCGCATCAGGAATTTTTGTAACATTGCAAAGTAACAACAACACAGCAAATACAACATAAAGCACTGCCATAAACGGTACAACAACTTGTGATACATTAGCAATTCTCTTGATACCGCCAATAATAACAAGTGCCGTGCATACCGTTACAATAAGACCGGCAATTACAACTACCCAAGAAATATCTCTGCCGAACAAATGAATTGCCCAGCTTGTATTCGGGTCAAAGAAATTAGTAACCGCACTTGCGATACCGTTTACCTGTGTAAAAGTACCTATACCCATAAGACCTACACAAACACCGAAAAATCGCAAAAAAGTCTTTGCAAGCCACTTCCACTTTTTCCCCATACCGTTTTCTATGTAATAGAAAGGTCCGCCAAGAACGTGACCTTCTTCATCTATAGTACGATACTTAATAGCCAAGAAACCCTCGGTATACTTTGTAGCCATTCCGAAAAATGCCGCTACAATCATCCAGAACAACGCACCCGGACCGCCTGCCGCAAGAGCAGTTGCAACACCGACAATATTACCTGTTCCGATAGTCGCCGAAAGTGCCGTACACAAAGCACCGAAACTCGTAACTTCGCCCTCTCCGCCTTCTTCGTTTTTAACCATAAACTTCAAAGCCTTACCAAGGTGTCTTACCTGCAATCCTCTTACTCTGATTGTAAGATAAATACCTGTAAGAATTATCAATACAATAAGCGGAACTCCCCATACAAATCCGTCGATCTGTTTCAAAATCTCGCCGAACGTCTTAAAACCTTCACCTGTCATTTTCCTTATCAATCCTTCCTTTTTTACAAAAATACAATAAAATTTTATCACATATCGCAAAGATTGTCAATTAACGATATTTCCAAAACATTCAAACACATTTTATGCAACTTTAACGTAATAAAGTGCAAACAAAAACAGTATCTTTGAGGAAAGATACTGTTTTTAAATCATTTCTATGAAAAACTGTCCGAAATGACAATTATTCAATACGGGTCTTGGACCGTATTAGTTGTTTTGTTTTGCGAAACATTCACTGCAATATACAGGCTTGTCGTTTCTCGGTTCAAAAGGAACTTTGTCAACCTTACCGCAAGATGCACAAACTATTTCATACATCTCCTTGTTTTGACGCATACTGTTCTTTCTTGCCTGACGACATTCCTTACAACGCTGAGGTTCATTTTCAAAAACCCTTTTCAGCGTAAAATTCCTGTTCTCCAGCTGAGAATGTAAATTCCTTACCGCAATCCTTACATACTAATGTCTTGTCTTCGTACATTGTTTTTACCTCACTTTGGTTATTTGTTTGTTTTCTGCCTTCAATAATTCCCCTCGTTGCCCTCACGCAAAGTGCTTTCAAGTTTTTTCTTAATACGTTGGACGGCATTGTCAACCGCTTTCGTATCTTTTCCCAACTTTTCCGCAATTTCCTGATAGGAAAGCCCCTCAAGATAATATACAAGCACTTCTGTTTCAAGCTTGCTGAGTACTTTATTGATTTTATACTCCATACCATCCATATTCTCTCGATCAATCAATATGGCCTCAGGGTCTTGAAGCTCACTGAACGCTATGATGTCAAGCAAGGTTGTATCGCTGTCATCGTCATAAGTATTCTTATCAAGTGATACATAAGAATTTAAGGGAAGGTGTTTTTTCTCGACGCCGCTTACGCCTAGTTCCATATGTGCCTTGTCACGCATACTCCCGCAAAGACTTTAAAAAACGGAAATCTGTCGCCGTCAAAATCCATAACGGCTTTGTACAGTCCTATAAGTCCCTCCTGAATAATATCGTCATCATCGGCACCGGCAAGAAAATAAGGTTTTGATTTTGCATAAACAAGATTTTTATATCTCGACAATATCGCCTCCAAAGCCTCGTCATCACCGTTTTGAGCGGCTTTAACAAGTTCTTCGTCCGATAACGTCTTTAGATTTTTTCTTTCCGTTTCCAATACCGTCACCTATTCTTCCCTCTGATATAAGTACAAACCGTAGTATATCATTTTAATTCCAAAAAGTCAAGGAATATTTGTAAAACCTGCAAAAATATTTTATTTCTAATTTATAATTATACAACACTTTTCACAATGCGACATTTTATTTCAAAAATGAACAAAAAAATGACTGCCGATAAACCGACAGTCATTTTTGTTAGCAGTACATATCCTTGTATGCCGCAATACAATTCTTAATAACTTCTTTTGCCTCGTCCGGACCAAGCACCTCATTTACAACAGTTTCCTTACCCTCAAGAGATTTATACACTCTGAAGAAGTGAGAAATTTCACTGAAAGTATGTTGAGGTAATTGGTTAATATCCTTAAATTCCGCATATGACGGGTCATTAAACGGAATTGCGATTATCTTTTCATCGACTTGGTCATCATCAATCATTTTCATAACACCAATCGGATAACATTCAACAAGCGTCATCGGAACTATTTGATTCCTGGCAAAGTACAAGAACGTCAAGCGGGTCATTATCCGCCGCATACTGTTCTCGGAATAAATCCGTAGTTTGCAGGATAGATGAGTTGATTGTGTAAAGTACGCGGTCAAGGCGCAAAAGACCTGTTTCCTTATCCATTTTCATACTTGTTTTTAACGCCTTTCGGAATTTCGATTACCGCCATAAATTTTTCAGGCGAAATTCTTCTTGGGTTAATTATCTGTGCCAAATGTTAGACATATCCTTTTCTCTCCTTTTTATCATTTTTTTAGACTGTATTATAACAGTTTTTGTTTCTTGGTCCCATTCAACGGTACATCAAGCGATTCGCTTACCGCTCTTAAAGGTACCATTGTTTTATCATTCATAAGTTGCGCAGGCTCGTTAAGTTCCGGTTGTTTTTCGCCGTTCACATAAAATTCCTTGCTGTTTATTGTCATTGTTATAGTTTTATCTGCCGTTTTTGCAATGATTTGTTGCACACCGTTTTCGTCAACCCATTCAACTTCTGCATTCAATGCCTCGAAAATCGTACGCATAGGCACAAGTGTAGAGTCATTTTTTTATAACAGGGTCTTGCGTCGGGAACTGCAAAGTCTGACCGTCAAGAACTACAGTCACAATATCAGGCTTTTTGCTAAGCTCGCTCAAACTGCTGTAATCTTCAAACAGCACAACAGGCTTTTCGTCAAATCTTACACCCTTTGCACGAATATAAGTTTTCTGACTTGCATTGCTTTCAATATGAGAAATTCTGAAATCATCTTGATCCTTTAAATTATCTCTGTTTGAAATTTGATTTTGAGTTAAATTATCCGTATTGTTTTTATCGTCACCAAACCACATTCTGTCATATGACGCAACGAATGCATCCGGAATATTGCTTTCTGTCAAAGCCGCTCTTGCCGCCGCAACCGAATCCTTATAATTATCGGGATTCATAACAGTCTGCAATCCCTCACCCAACGTATATGAATAATATGTTTTACCGTTTGCCCAAACATTTTCTTCACGGCCGTCCTCATTTACAGTCTTTTCGATTTTTACTTTCGGCTGTAATTCGTCCGTATCGGGATCAAGCATATACATTTGAAGAAGATATGTCGTATCAACACTGCTGAACGTTTCAACACCTATATATTTCTTATTTCCAACAGGGATAGTAAAAACGTTTGCATAAGAATTACCGTAATTTGCAATTAAATCGGTATCTATCGAGCCAAGGAACGTAACACCGTTTTCGCTGCCTTGATAAACCGATACACCGCTGCTCTCAACAGTAATAAGTTCATTGTCAAAGTCCATATCTATATCATCGTAAAATGCAGAGATAAGTCCCGAAAAATAATTATTTACATTGTCATATTCATTTTCGTGACCGGCAAATGACGCCGCAAAATCACAATAACCGACCTGAGGGCCAATCACTGTCGAAATAAACTTATTATAAGCATATATGTTATCTTTTGCAAATGCACTTGTGCCTAAAAGCATTGCACCTGCAAGTACCGCACTGACCGTTTTTTTTAATTTCATAATTAAACTACCCCTTCTTCGGGACATTTATCACAATCCCGACTTTAAATCTTTTATTTTTTCACGAAGATTATTAATTCTTTCTTCTACACTCTCACCGGTTGCAATAGACTTAACGATTGCACTGCCGACAATAGCACCGTCGAAATATTTTGTAAGTTCCTTAACCTGCCTGCCGTTTGAAACACCAAATCCCACGCAAGCCGGAACGTCAGTATATTTCTTTATTGTTCCCACAAATTCATCAAAATTTGTGACAAATGATGATTTCTCACCCGTAACGCCGAGTGAAGAAATACAATACAAAAATCCTTTTGCGTCTTTCGCAATATTTTTAATTCTGTCTTTTGAAGTCGGTGATACAAGGCTTATCTGATATACACCGTATTTTTCGGTATATTCCTTGATTTCATCGCTTTCTTCATAAGGCAAATCGGGAATAATAAGTCCGTCAACGCCTGTTTCCTGACAACGTTTAAAGAATTTTTCAATTCCGTATTGTACCATTACATTATAGTAAAGCAAAAATACCATAGGTACTTCCACATTATTTCTGATTTTTTCGGACAAGTTCAAACACCTTGAAAATATCCACGCCTTGCGCCAAAGCTCTTTCATCGGCACGCTGAATTACAGGGCCGTCCGCCGCAGGATCCGAAAAAGGTACGCCCAATTCAATAAGGTCAACGCCCTCCTCCTGCATTGTGTATATAGCCTTTTCACTCACTTCCAGGTTAGGGTCGCCTACCGTCAAAAATGTAATAAGCGCCTTTCTGCCGTCTGCTTTCACCTTAGCAAATCTCTCGTCTATTCTATTCATTCTCATAACTCCTCACTGTCTCTATAAATTTCTTTATCTTCTGTTCATCTTTAAAACCGTCCGTTTCAACCGAAGAAGAAATATCCACTCCAACAGGCTTAAAAAATATTAATACCCTCTATAACATTTTCGGTTTTAATTCCTCCGGCAAGCATAATCGGCTTATCGGTCTTTATCCTACTGCCGCCGTGCCAGTCAAAAGTTTGACCGCTGCCACCGTACTCTTTATCAGTATACTTGTCTAAAAGCAGTCTGTCAACCCCTTTTACATCATAAATATCTTCTCCGTCACGCACTCTTACGGCTTTCCAAATTTCACATTTGCAGTCAAGGTTTGAAATATACTCCTCGTTTTCATCTCCGTGAAGCTGAACAACGTCAAGCTTTGCTACCTGTACCGCCTCATTTATCTTTTCATACGTTGCATTGACGAACACACCGACTTTTTTATTATCTTATCAAGATTTTTCGTGATTTCAGCGATCCGTCTCGGGTGTGACTTCACGTTTGCTTTTTGCGAATATAAACCGACTGTAATCAGGTTTGTACTTACTAATTATATCTATATCTTCCTTACGGCGAATACCGCATATTTTAATTTCCATATCTCAAATTATCAACAGCTTTTTTTATATCCTTTTCACGCATAAACGCCTCACCGATAAGCGCGGCGTCAAACTTTAATCCTCTCAGATATTCAAAGTCACTGTGTTTCCTTATCGCACTTTCCGCAACCTTCACTTTACCGTCAGGTATCAGCGGTAAAAGTCTTTCGCACGTCGTTATATCCTCGTCAAACGTCTGAAGATTTCTGTTGTTTACGCCTATTATCCTGCCGTATTCAACCGCTCTTTTGACTTCTTCTTCGTTGTGCGTTTCAACAAGCACATCAAGTCCGATACTGTATGCCAAAGCGTGAAACTTCTTGTATTCCGCATCAGTCAGTGCCGCCATTATAAGCAAAATTGCGTCCGCACCGTACAGTTTAGCCTCATATATCTGATACTCGTCAACCATAAAATCCTTGCGAAGTACGGGAAAACTGAATTTACTTTTAATATCCTTAACAAATTCTATATTGCCTTTAAAATATTCAGGCTCGGTAAGTACCGACATTGCTTGAATATTGCATTTGTCATATTCTTCGGCAATCTTCATATGGTCAAAATCTCCGCGTATAAGTCCCTTTGACGGCGATGCTTTTTTTATTTCCGCAATAATTGAAACATCGTCAATCGACATAAGTCTGTTTTTGAAATTCGGTGCTTTAAGTTCCGCTTTATCCAAAGCCTTTAAAAGCTCGCTTGGACTTAAATTTTCTTTTGCCTTCGCTACTCTGATTTTCGTAGACGCTATAATTTTATCAAGTATCTATCAAATTCCGCAGCCTTCTTCTTATAAATTTCTTAGTTTCAGCCACAAATTCGTTTACTTTATCCATAACCTTACCGCTGTCAATAGTCTGTTTTGCGATTTCGACAGCCTCTTTGTATGAATCTGCTTTACCGCCGATATATATACCTGCCGCACTGTTAAGAACGATAATATCGCGTCTTGCACTCTTTTCGCCGTTAAAAATACTTTTTGCGATTTCGGCATTTTCCTTACCGTCACCGCCGGTAATATCGCTTGCAGCCGCATATTCGATACCGTAATCGTGCGGATCGATTTCATACATGACAATCTTACCGTCAATAATTTCGTTTACCAATGTTTTACCCGTAACTGTAATTTCGTCCATACCGTCACTGCCGCAAACAATCATAGCGCGTTTAACGCCCATTTCACTCATTACCTTAGCAAAAACGCTGACTTTTTCAGGTGAGAAAACACCTATAACCTGTCTTGATGCATTTGACGGATTTGAAAGCGGACCAAGCATATTGAATATAGTTCTGATACCGATTTCTTTTCTGATAGGTCCTACATTTTTCATTGCCTTATGGAACTTCATAGCATTCATAAAGCCCATACCTGTTTCATTTATACATTGCTCAACCTGTTTCGGTTCAAGCATAATGTTTGCACCGAGTGCCTCAAGCAAATCGGACGCACCGCTCTTTGAAGATGCGGCTCTGTTACCGTGCTTTGCTACAGTCACACCTGCCGCCGCACAAACAAACATTGATGTTGTCGATATGTTAAACGAATTAGCACCGTCACCGCCCGTTCCGACAAAGTCTATGTACTCATCAGTATCAAGCTTGACGCTGCCGCCCTTTGACTTCATCATTTCCGTACAGCCGACAATCTCGTCTACCGTTTCGCCTTTCATGCGAAGTGCCGTCAAAAATGCCGACACCAATACAGGTGACGCTGTACCCTCAAGAATCATATCCATTGCTTTTGCAGCTTCTTCACGCGTAAGATTTTGTCCTTCTGTTACTTTTTTTAATAGTTCTTTCATAATTATAGTCCTCCTCTAATCTCAAGCAAAATGTAAAAGAAAAGCCCGTTTTTGACCAAAACGAGCATAATATCCCTATAAAATATAAAACATCTTTTTTAATTTTGCTCATCTCGTCTAATCTAAATTTATTATAGCATAGCATAACAAAAAATGCAATACCGGGAAATCGAATTTTCTACATTATTTTTTTCAAATCCCCTTGTAATATTTGTTTAAATATTGTATAATAAATGTATTAATAAAAACAGGGGTGAAAAAACTTAATGAAAAGTTTCGATATAAAAACAAAAATTTATTTTGGCGACAATGCACTTGACAGACTTGCAGACCTTCCTTATAAGAAAGCGCTTATCATCACAGACCCGTTTGTTGTAAAAAGCGGTATGCTGCAGATGATTACATATCGTTTAAACGACGGTTATACTGAATTTGACGTATTTTCAGACGTTGTTCCGGACCCACCGATTGAAAAGATTTCTCTTGGTGTTAAGGCAATGCTTGACTATGATCCTGACGTTGTTATCGCAATCGGCGGCGGCAGTGCTATCGACAGTGCAAAATCAATTCGTGAATTTGCAACAAGAGCATCTCAAAAAGAAGTTGCACTTATCGCTATTCCTACAACTTCCGGTACAGGCAGTGAAGTTACAAGCTTTGCCGTTGTATCAGATCCGGCAAACGATATAAAATATCCGCTTGTATCAGACAGTATGTTGCCGACAGAGGCTATTTTGGACGCCGACCTTGTAAAGAGTGTTCCGGCAAACGTAACAGCCGACACAGGTATGGATGTACTTACTCACGCAATCGAAGCATATGTAAGTATCAACAACAACGAATTTTCAGCCGCACTTGCAGAAAAGTCAATCGAGATATGCGGTACTTTCCTACTTCGTTCATATCTTGACAATAACGATACACACGCCAGAAAGAAAATGCACGTTGCATCATGTCTTGCAGGTCTTGCATTTAACAGTGCGTCGCTTGGTCTTAACCACGGTATTGCTCACGCAATCGGTGCTAAGTTCCACATTCCGCACGGCAGAGCCAATGCAATGTTACTTCCTCACGTTATCGAATACAACTCAGGAATTAACAAACATTCAAGAAGTCAAAGCCACTATCCTAAGTGCGTTGAAAAGTATGTAAACGTTGCTAAACTTCTTGGTGTAAATAACTTCAATGAAATCACAACAGTTCGCGCTCTTGTAAGCTGGATTCAGTTTATGTTAAAGGAAATGAACGTTCCTGTTTCGGTTTCACAATGCGGTGTTGACAGAACAGAATACTTCAACGCAATCGACTCAATGGCTGAAAAAGCTCTTGCAGACGCTTGTACAGCAACAAATCCTCGCGTACCTACGAAGGAAGAAGTTGTTCAAATTCTTGAACATTTATACGAATAATATTATAAATACAACAAATTCGGGCGTGCTTTTTAACACGCCTATTTTTGTAAAAACTATTATATTGGGAGGATTTTCGTATGAATCAAATTAATCGAAAAAGCAAAATATCCTCGTTTTTTGAACTGCTTTCTTCACATTGTGAATATATTATGACTTTCGCTTTGGGATTGCTTATGATTGTTCAACGATTTTTGAGCGGAGTATACAAGCCTGTTATGGACGACTGGTTTCTGTACGGTGATTTGTATAAAGGTATATCAAACCGACTTGCAAACTTTTCAATTCCGAATGAAAAGTTTGCAATACGCCCGCTCGCAGGAGTGTTTGACTGTTTCGTAAACGCACCGTTGTTTAATCATTTGTGGATTGTCGAATTGTTTTTGACATTTTCACTGCTTTTCGGTTCATTTCTGATTATAAAAGCACTTCGCAGAAACAATTTTGCAAGCGGCGGATTCTTCTTGTGCCTTGTGTGCCTTTTTCCTGTCGGACTTGAGGCTACTTATTGGATTGCCGCCGCAACAAGAGTTGCATATTCACTGCTGTTTATAGGTTGTGCCACACTTTCGCTTGATTACTGTTATAAATCGGATAAAGTGAAATTTTAGTTAGGTTTGCCGTATTCGGTATGCTCAGTGTATGTTTTTACGAACCGGCAATAGTGGTTTATATCATACTTACGCTTTTCATTGTTTGGAACAACTATAAGAATAAAAAAGATTTGCTTCCGCTTGCAATAATGGCGGCACATATAGCAATTATCGGAATTTACTACATTTTAAATTCCGGTTCCGGCGAAATAGAATCGCGAGGCGGTTTCCTTGAAACAGATATATTGGAGCATACCGCACTCGTTACCGATTATACGAAAAATATATTCACCGATTTTACAAATTCAATATTCAAAAACGGTTACGATAAAGGTATTATTATCGTTTTCGGCGGTCATAAATTTATAAAAATATTACTTATCGCAATATTTTCGATTATATTCGGTGTATTTTCGGCTGTATGTATTAAAAAGCGTAAATTTTCTTGGAAAATACTTGTGCTTGGAATTGTGATGTTTTTTGGCGGACTTTCGCTAAACTACATTCTCGGTTCTTGACAGAATACCGTTAAGACTTGTATTTTTCGCATATCTCGGAATAGGCATAGTAATTGATGAACTTATAGTTCTTTTACCGCTATCGTTTAGCAGAATTTTATGTGCGGTTTTACTTACAGTTTCGGCATTTTCATTTACAGTTACAGGTATCGGTGAAGTGAGCGATTACCAAAAACATCTGACATCGACGTTGCTCTCACTTCACAGCTTATAAACCTTGACACCAAAGAGAACATCACGAATACAGACAAAAACGTATATGTATTCAGCGGTCAGCATTACTATGATGAAACAAAATGTGTAAGCTGGCTCGATCATATAAGAGGCGTCAGCGGTAATTATGCTGATTTTACAGGTTGTATGCGACATATCACCGGTGTTGCGAATACAAATAATGTTATGCCTTTCACTTACGGAGATATTCATAAACTTAAACCGTTTATTGATATTGAGGGTGTTTGCAATTTTTATAATATAGAATATGACAGAACAATCGTTCCCGTAAAACTCGTAGCAGACGGCGATAACTACATCATTAAACGCAATGATGATTCAATAGTCGGTACATTGACAAAAGTTGACGATGTTTCATATCAATTCTTCAATTAAAAAAGCGACTGTCAGTCGCTTTTTTTATACTCTCATTTTGTGCAATACTTCGTACAGGCGACCATCGGTTGCCCTAAACCTACAATATATTCTCCAACTTAAACTTATAATTTTTCGGCAAATGTTCAAACAAAAAACCAAGCACACGACAATGTGAAACTGCGTCTGTTTGCTCCCCGCCGTTAATATACCCCTCCACTTCTGATATATTCATTTCAATTTTATCAAAATCCTCGTGATTGCCTGTTGCGGCAAGTACAGTACGATTTTCGTCAAGATACTGTACAAGTTTTTCGATTTCATCACCGGCACTTTCATAATCGCCGTCATACAAAAACGCCATAACTCTGTCATTAATCTCCCCCAGTTCTCTCGACACTTTATCAATATGATTTGTATATGCAACACTCCCTGCCACAATAACCGCAGCAATAACCGCTGACGCTATAACTCCTTTCATTTTCTCCATTCCCCTTTTAACTGTATAAATAATTCGTCCTCTGCGTCAAGTGACGCAACAAATATCTCTTTTATCATCTTTAATATTACGTTTTTTCAATTCCTTTGTAAGCCAAATGTGGTCTTTTTTCGCGCGAGTCAATTCACCCTCGTTAAGTGTTCCGTCCGACACGATAACACAAGGCAATCCGTCGTGACGAACATTATCAAGCTGTAAATCCTCCACTGTCACAGGTCTTGCCTTATCTTTCGGTATAACGCTCAATTTACCGCTTGTTTCCAAAACCGCCACCGCCACATCGGATATATCATGACAACCGTTAAGGCGAAGTTCCTCAAGCAAATCATTGATATTGAACCGAAGTTTTTTTAACTCGGCTTCATTTATGCACCCGTCATACACGACAATACTCGGCTCACCGTTCAAAAACTTGCGAATATTTTTACTTTTAAGGCTCAAATATGACATCATCACTTCCGCAACAATCAAAGTCAGCACAGGAATAATCCCCGACAAAAGAGGTATATCAATAGCCTGCATAGGCACAGACGCCAAATCTGAAATCATTATAGCGACAACAAGCTCCGACGGCTGCAACTCCCCAAGCTGTCTTTTACCCATTATACGCATAGCTGCAATAACCATACCGTACAAAATCAAAGTTCTAACAACAAGTATAAGCATATTTCACCTCAGACATTTTCTTTTGTGTATTATTCTCTTTAAACACAATATTTATGTATTTCACTTTACTTTCACGCGTTAAAGTGGTATAATTAAACTATATTTTGTAATGCACACTATCGGCTCGCAGATATATGTGCATTAGTGATTTATTGTGAGCAGAAAGGTTACTGATAACAAATGAAAGAAATAAATGACGAACGAATTGACACGCTTTTCAAAGCAGTTCTTGAATTAAAAACCGTTGATGAATGCAGAAGATTTTTTACTGATTTATGCACTATTTCGGAACTTAAATCAATGAGTCAACGTATGGAAGTCGCACTTATGCTTAAAGACAAAAACATCTATACGGACATTGCCGCAAAAACAGGTGCGTCAACCGCAACAATCAGTCGCGTAAACAGATGTATAAATTACGGCTCAGACGGCTACAATTTAGTAATTGACAGAATGGAGAATAAAGATGAATAGCTATACCGATTTCGCCTATATTTACGATTCGCTTATGCACAAGGATATTGATTATGAAAAATGGGCGGACTATATAGAAAATCTTTTTATTATGTATGACGTAAACCCCGACCTTGTATGCGACCTCGCATGCGGTACGGGCAATATAACAATACCTCTTGCCAAACGCGGATACGATATGACAGGTGTTGATATTTCGGAGGATATGCTTAACATTGCCCGCGAAAAAGCCAACGGACTTGACATACTTTTTCTGAACCAAAGCATGACCGATCTTGACCTTTTCGGCACAATGGGTGCATTTCTATGTATGATTGACGGTATAAATTACATTCTTCCGCCGAAATCGTTATTAACTCTTTTTACCAAAATCAAAACTTGCTTTATCGATCCCGACGGTCTTTTTATATTTGATATAAGCACGGAATATAAGTTAAAAAACGTGATAGGCTCAAACACATTTGTGCACAGCGATAAAAACATATTTTATACTTGGCAAAATCGCTTTATCGAAAAACGTAAATTATCCGATATGTTCCTCACTTTCTTTGTAAAGCAAGGCAAAAAATACAGCCGTTTTGAAGAACGTCATCTGCAAAGAGCATATTCGGTAAATGAACTTACATTACTTCTCAAAAAAGCCGGTTTTAAGTCTGTCGATACATATGACGAACTGTCGTTTGACAAACCGAAAAAAGACAGCGAACGCATAGTGTTCGTATGTCGTTAAATACTGAATATTTATAGGATTTTCCTTGATTTTAAGCCCAATTTGTGGTATAATAAATAAGTTAAAAGTATTAAATTTTGCACTTGGAATTTACATTTCAAGTCTGAAAATTAGGAGGAAATTATGGCAAAAAAGTCCAAAGAATTGAAACTGGATATGGACGCAATCAATAACCAACATATTATTGATGTTGACCTTAACAGTGAAATGAAAAAAGCTTATATTGATTATGCTATGAGCGTTATAGTAAGCCGTGCCCTTCCTGACGTTCGTGACGGTATGAAACCTGTTCACAGACGTATATTATATGATATGTATGAGGCAAACCTATTATACGAAAATGATTTTAAAAAGTCTGCCGCAACTGTCGGTGACGTGCTTGGTAAATATCACCCTCACGGTGACGCGTCCGTATATGACGCAATGGTACGTTTGGCACAGGATTTCTCACTTAGATATCCGCTTGTACAAGGTAAAGGTAACTTCGGTTCTGTCGACGGCGACCCGCCTGCCGCTTACCGTTATACCGAGGCGAAAATGTCTAAAATATCGGCACTTATGCTTACCGATATTGAGAAAAATACGGTTGACTATGTACCTAACTATGATGACAAATTAAAAGAGCCTGACGTTCTTCCGTCAAGATTTCCGAATTTGCTTGTAAACGGCTCTGCCGGTATCGCAGTCGGTATGGCGACAAATATTCCGCCGCACAATCTTACAGAAGTTGTTGACGGTATAATCGCAGTTATAGACGACCCTATGATAACAACCGAGGAACTTATGACTCATATTCAAGGTCCCGATTTCCCAACCGGCGGCGTTATTATGGGCAAAAGCGGTATAAGAAACGCTTATACAACAGGTCGCGGAAAAATCATTCTTCGTGCGAAAGCCGAAATAGAAGAACACAATGACCGAAACAGAATTGTTGTCACAGAAATACCTTATCAAGTAAACAAAGCAAAGCTTGAAAAGCATATTAACGAACTTGTTCGTGACGGCAAGATTGACGGTATTTCATCAACTCGTGACGAATCTACCGAACATATTCGTCTTGTTATCGAACTTAAACGTGACGCAAACCCTAATGTTGTACTTAACAATCTGTTCAAGTATACACAAATGCAGGATACTTTCGGCATCATCTTGCTTGCACTTGTAGACAAACAGCCGAAAATTCTTACACTTCGTGAGATGATTGACTACTACATCGCCCACCAGGAAGATGTTATTTCAAGACGTACACAGTTTGAACTTGACAAAGCACTTGACCGTGCGCACATATTAGAGGGTTACAAGATTGTTATAGACAACGTTGACGAAGTAATCAAAATAATCCGTGCATCAAAGAGTATTCCTGACGCAAAGCAAACCTTGTGCGAACGTTTCTCACTTACAGACGCACAGTCAGACGCAATCGTAAAAATGCAGCTCGGTCGTTTGTCCGGTATGGAACGTGACAAGATTGAGGAAGAATATCAAGCACTTGTTGTAAAAATCGAAGACTTACGTTCAATTCTTGCAGATGAAAGCAAAGTTCTTGAAATAATTAAGAACGACCTTACCGATATTAAGAATAAGTACGGCGATGAAAGAAGAACTGAAATATCAATGGTTACAACTGAAATTGATATTGATGACCTTATCGACGAAGAAGATATTGTCGTTACTGTTACTCATAAAGGTTACACAAAACGTCTGCCTGTCGATACTTATAAATCACAAAGACGCGGAGGTCGCGGTATTTCAGGTCTTACAACTCGTGAAGAGGACTTCGTTGAACACCTGTTTACAACCACAACGCACCACACATTGTTATTTTTTACAACTCGCGGTGTTGTGTACAAGCTGAAAGGTTATCAAATTCCTGAGGCAAGCAGACAGGCAAAGGGTACGGCGATTGTAAATCTACTTCCGCTTGAAAATGATGAAAAGATTTCCGCAATGATTCCTATTAAGGACTTCGAAGACGGCAAATACCTTACATTCATCACCAAAAACGGTATTGTCAAAAAGACAAACGTTATGGATTACTCAAAAATCCGTAACGGCGGACTTCGTGCGATTGACCTTGACGAAAACGATGAACTTATCAGAGTTAAACTTACAGACAATACTCAAGATATTATTATTGCTACACATGACGGTTATGCAATCCGCTTTAACGAAACAGAGGTACGTTCAACAGGTCGTACAACAAGAGGTGTTATGGGTATCCGCCTTCACAACGGCGACTATGTTATCGGTGCGTCTGTTGCACTGCCCGACAGCCAGCTTCTTACTGTCACAGAAAACGGTTACGGCAAGAAAACACCGCTTGACGAGTATCGTATTCAGTCAAGAGGCGGTAAAGGTATTTTCACTTATCGTATTACCGAGAAAACAGGCAAACTTGCCGGTATGAAAACTGTCACAGATAATGACGATATTATTCTTATCACATCTGACGGTGTTATTATAAGAATGCACACATATGAAATTTCTTCATACAGCCGTCAAACTCAAGGTGTAAGAGTTATGCGTCTTGACGACGGTGTAAGTGTTATGAGTATTGCACGAGCAGAACGCGAAGAAGAAACTGATGAAGAAACAGAAAATTCTGAAAAAGTTATTGCTGATGATACAACCGAAACTCAAATTGCTGACGAAAGCAAAACAGAAGGAGATGTCGAGTAATTATGAAAAAATCAATTAGTGTTATAGCTATAATTCTATCAATGGTAATGGTGCTTGCGTCATGCGGCACAAACCAAAACGGCAAAGATGAAGAACCCGTTTCAACACCTGATCCGGAACTTGTAAAAAACACAGTCAACGCCACAATAGAACTTGAAGATGGTGACGAAATTATGCTTGAATTATATCCGGACCTTGCACCTGATACGGTTGAAAACTTCGTTGAACTTGCAGAAGACGGTTTTTATGACGGCACAATATTCCACAGAGTTATTGAAGATTTTATGATTCAAGGCGGCGGCTATGACGAAAATCTGAAAGAGCAAAAAACTGAGTCTATCAAAGGTGAATTTGCAAAGAACGGTTTTGAAAACACACTTTCTCACACCAGAGGTGTAATTTCAATGGCAAGAGCACAGGATTATGACAGTGCAACAAGCCAATTCTTTATCGTTCAAAAAGATGCGACTTACCTTGATGGTCAATATGCCGCATTCGGCAGAGTTACAGAGGGTATGGATATAGTTGATGAAATCGCATCTGTAAAAACAGGTACAGTTGCCTCATCAAATATGGAGGACGTCCCTATCGAGCCTATCGTGATTGACACAATCACCATTGACACATCTGTATCAAGCGGTAAATCAAGCAAAACAAAGGCTACTTCAAAGCCGTCAAAAGATAAAGACACAAACAAGAACTCAAAAGATACTGATGATGAAGACGAAGATACATCATCTTCAAAGTCATCTAAATCATCATCAAAATCAACAACTGCTCCGAAATCAACACCTAAGTCAAACTCAAGTTCAAAATCGAGCAGTTCAAATTCTTCATCAAGCAGTAAATCAAGCAATTCAAATGATGACAAAAACAACGATGATGAATTAAGCGAAGATGAGCTTAATGACATTCTTCCATTCTTACAGTCAGGCTCAACAGAGTCAAATTCTTAAAAAGCAAGGAGATAAATTATGAATATTGAAATCGAAATGGAAAACGGCGGAATTATAAAAGCAGAGCTTTATCCGGACGTTGCACCAATCACAGTAGAAAACTTTGTTTCACTAATCGAAAGAAACTTCTTTGACGGTCTTATTTTCCACCGTGTAATTCCGGGCTTTATGATTCAAGGCGGCGGTTTTACGGCAGACGGTCAGCACAAAGAAACAGATTCAATCAAGGGCGAATTTGACGGTAACGGTGTTACAAATCCATTAAAGCATACAAGAGGTGTGCTTTCAATGGCAAGAACAATGTTTCCGAACAGTGCGTCAAGTCAGTTCTTCATTATGCACGAGGACGCACCTCACCTTGACGGTCAGTATGCCGCTTTCGGTAAGGTTACAGATGGTATCGAGGTTGTTGACGAAATAGCAGAGACACCGACAGATATGCAGGATAAGCCAATCGAAGACCAAATTATAAAACAATAAGACTTGTATAATAAAAGCTCCGATAAGTCAATTACATTACGGAGCCTTTTTTGTTGTTGATTTTTAGTGTATAAAACTAAAATATAAAATTACCAATATACCTAGTATAATTCTGTAATAACCGAATGATTTAAAATTGTGTTTTCTTACATAGTTCATCAAGAACTTAATTGCAAGCATTGACACAATATACGCAACAACCATACCTGTCAAAAGCACAATCACATCTTGCATAGGCATAGCTAAGCCGTATTTAAGCACTTTCAGTAGGCTTACACCGAACATAACCGGTATAGCCAAGAAGAATGAAAATTCAGCCGCAACCGAACGTGAACAACCTATAAGCATTGCACCAAGTATTGTTGCACCTGAACGCGATGTACCCGGAACGATTGACAACACTTGAAACAGTCCGATTAAAAGTGCTGTTTTGTATGTCATATCGTCCATGCTTTCGATTTTTGTTTCCTTGTGCAACGATTCAACAACTATGAACGCTACACCGTACAAAATAAGCATCGCCGAAACGACCTGCCAATTTTCCCAAGCCGACATAAAGTTATCAAGTACAAGACCGATAACCGCAGCCGGTACACAGGCAATAATAACCTTGAACCACATTTTCCAAGTATTCTCTTTTTCAACATTTGTCTTTTTCGGTGAAAACGGATTTAACTTGTGAAAATATAGCGTTACTACCGCCAAAATTGCTCCAAGCTGTATTACATACAAATACAAATCAGATGCGGTAAATCCCTCTGTATTGTTTATAAGTTCGTTTACAAGTATCATATGTCCTGTCGAACTTATAGGCAACCATTCGGATATACCTTCAACAATGCCCAGAACAATCGATTTAATCATTTCGAGAAACAAAATATAACAACTCCTTATTTAATTTTCTTCTTTGCTGCATTTATTATCATATTTGCAGTTTCTTCAATGCCGAATTTTTCAGCATCAATACACAAGTCGTAATTAGACATAACGCCCCAATTTTTGCTTGTGTAGTAATCGTAATATGTACGACGTTGTTTGTCGGTTTTCAAAACCTTGTCTTTTGCTTTGGCTTGAGTAATATCAAGTGCCGACATAACTCTCTTTGCACGATAATCAACCGAGCCGTATACAAATACACTTAAAACGTCCACATTCTCATTTTCAAGAACATAATCCGCACAACGTCCGACGATAACGCAAGAGCCTCTCTTTGCAACCTCTTTAATAACGTCAGCCTGTGCGATAAATAATTTATCGTTTATAGGCATTTCGTAATAAATCGGTGCATTTATACCTCTCATTGAGTAGTTGCCACTTGCAAGCGAGTAAAGAAAACTGTTTGTTGCGTGTTCATCAACCTCTTTCAACGCCTCTTTGCTGATATTGCTCTTTTGTGCCGCAAGTTCAACAAGCTCCTTGTCATAAAAGGTATGTTAAAATACTCCGCAACCTTTCACCTACATCACGTCCGCCACTTCCGAACTGTCTTCCTATTGTAATTATCAATGACATAATTCATTCTCCTCTCTGTTTTAATTTTAGTTAATGATATACATTACTGATACATTTCTTTATAGTGTTCCCAACTCGAATTTACCTTTACAACATAATTACGAGTTTCAGAAAACGGATATACTTGAGTGTCACTCCGTCATCACTGTATCGCGAGTCACTAAGCCAACTATAAACATTTCCCATACCACCGTTGTAAGCCGCCAAGGCGGTGTCAATATTTCCGTAAACATCAATCAAGTGACGTAAATAATGACAGCCAAAACGTATATTTGTTTCGGGGTCCATATAATCATATTCAGTCGTTATCCCTAATTCTTTTGCGTTCCATTCGGCAGTTTCCTCAGTAAGCTGCATAAGTCCGCCGGCAACACCCGAATGTGCCTCTGGCACAAAATTACTTTCAACTTTTATAACCGCCATAACCAAGAACGGATCAAGGTCATTAGCTTTTGAATATTTAACAATATAATCTGCATACGCAACAGGATATTTGAATTTTTGACTTGTTTGATAACCGCCTAATATACCCAGTACCGCAACAAATATTGCAAGAAGTACAAGGAATGCTTTAAAAATTTTACTCAAAACTATTCCCCTTTATTTTATTAAATAACCCGACAACATCACTTTCAAGCTGTGCAATATCACCGTTATTATATATGATATACATTGAATTTTCCTTATAGAACTCATCATCATTTTGAGCATTAATTCTTTGTATCGCCTGTTCATCGGTAATATTGTCACGCGTCTTAATTCGTGTGATTCTGCTTTGTTTATCAGCAATAACCGACACTATAAATTCACAAAGCGGTTCAACATTACTTCCGATTATCACTGCTCCGTCTATACCAACCAATTCGGCATCAGTCGTGTTTATGTCTTTTACCACTTCCGCCTTTATATATTTATGCGTTATGTTGCTTAATGCCTCTGTTTTTTGTTTGTCAGAAAAAGCGATTGATGCTAATTTCTTTCTATTCAATGTCTTATCGTCATTTAGTATGCTATCACCGAAATAATCGATCAATTCATTAAGACAATCACTGTTTGGTTCTACGATTTCGTGTGCAATTACATCTGTGTCAATAATGTGCACACCCAATTTTTCAAGCATTTTTGAAACAGATGTTTTTCCGCTTCCGCTTCCACCTGTTATACCGAAAACAATCATTTCTATCCCCTCTTAAATGTTCTCAATTTGCCAATCTATCGATGTTTTACCCATTTCCGTCAACATTCTGTTTGCCGTTTCAAAATGACCGCAGCCGAAAAATCCTCTGTTTGCCGACAACGGACTCGGATGTGCGGCAGTTAAAATTTTATGATAATGATTAGTAATAACCTTTATTTTCTCTTTCGCATTGTTACCCCAAAGCATAAATATTACCGGGTCTTTGCGTTCATTCAAACACTCGACAACTCTGTTGGTAAATATCTCCCAACCTTTGTTTCTGTGCGAATTTGCCTGACCGTCACGGACAGTCAATGCTGAGTTAAGCAACAACACACCTTGTCTTGCCCATTTTTCAAGATAACCGTTATTTGGAATGTACAATCCCAATTCATTATGAAGTTCCTTATACATATTCAATAATGACGGAGGAATCTTGACACCTTTTGAACTGAAAAAGCTAACCCATGTGCTTGACCGACTTCATGATAAGGGTCTTGACCAAGAATTACCACCTTTGTATTTTCGTATGATGTCCATTTCAGAGCATTGAAAATATCATACATATCCGGATGAATACAATGCGATTTATATTCAGATTTCAAAAAAGCACGAAGTTTCAGATAATATTCTTTACTAAATTCATCTTTAAGAATTTCGTCCCAATCATTTCCTATATTAACCACTCAATTCACTCCTAAATAATTATCTTATATATATTATACCAAAAAATCGTTTAAATTGCAATTAGATTATAAAATTATAAACAAATATTTATATTTGTAAAATAGATTTGATTTGAACTACAAAAAAAGAACAGTCCGTATGGACTGTTCTTTTAAGATACTTTAATATCAATTATTGAGCATCAACGAATGTATCGAAGATTACCTTAGCTGACTGAGCTCTTGTAGCATTTGAAAGTGGTTCAAATGTTGTATCAGTCATACCATTGATAATACCGGCCTTTTGAAGAGTCATAACTGCTTCAAATGCGTAGTCTGCGATTTCGTGTGAATCCTCAAATGTGATTTCAGCATTTACAGGTTCAAGTGACTTGTTCATGATTTGAGCTGTCTTATATGTCATAAGAGCCATATCTTGTCTTGTGATTAGGTCGTTAGGACCGAAGTTACCGTCACCGTAACCTGAAACGATACCAAGTTGACTTGCAACTGATACTGCATTGTAGTACCAAGCTGTTGAAGGAACGTCTGCGAATGTTGATTCACCTTTGGCGTTAAGAGCGTTGATAGCACCCATTAGGATCTGGCAGTATTCTGCTCTTGTGATGTTTGCGTTAGGATCGAATGTATATTGATCTCTACCGTTAATCATACCTCTCATAGCAAGTCCGTTGATAGCTGTTCTTGCCCATTCAACTGAGTCAAGATCCTGGAAGTCTGGCTTGTAGTTAGTATTTGTGTTAGGTGTTGTTACAGCACCTGTGTGACCAGGAGCGATTATGCTAGGGCCACCACCTGAAGTTGTACCGTCATTACCACCAGTTGTTGTAGAAGCCTTCTTAACTGTAACCTTTACAGATGCTGACTTTTCGTTACCTTCAGTATCTTTGTATGTTGCTGTGATTGTAACTGTACCAGGCTTATCATTTGCAACGTAAGTAGCCTTTGTTTCACCCTTAGAATTGATTTCTGTAGGTGTACCGAAGATTACTGCATACTTTTCATCATCATTTGTTGTGAATGCAACCTTAGCACCGTCTTTTGCGTTCTTAACTGTAGCTGTTACAGTGAACTTCTTATCAAATTCAACAGTTGTTGATGAAGCCTTAACTGAGATTGATGGCTCAGATGGCTTAGCTGTCGGCTTAGCAGGTGTTAGAGTGTTATCCTTAGGATCAACAATTTGTTCTGCATTACCTTCAGCATCAATAGCATTAACTGTTGTTGAAACATTATTTACAGAGCTATTGTAGATATTGTATGTTAGACCGTTGATAACGTCTGCCATATCAGCATCTGTGTAACCTGAAATTAGGTTCTTGTATTCAGCTTCTGTTAGAGTCTTACCATTGTATACAGCTTCATAATCTTCACCGTATACAGCATCCTGGTCACCCTTCTTAACATCTACTGTTAGGTAAACATCCTTACCTGCATCTTTAGCTGCCTTAATTGCATCACCATAACCAGTTGATACAACACTCTTCAATTCAACTGTCTTAACAGGGTTAACTGTAGGAACAGGTTCTGTTGATGGTGTAACTACGGTTGAAGTAGCTGTCATGCCCTTTGCAACAGTTATTTCACCATTATCATCTGCGATTGATGATTTGTCAAGAAGTGTAAATGCTTGTGCACTTGTCAAAGCTGATGGAAGTGTTATTGCTATTGAAACAAGTTTTCCATTAGGGAAATCTACGCCTACATTTCCATCATCATCTGGCATTGCAACAAATGCTAATGTCAAAACGCCGTCTTTAACATTCTTTGTCAATGTTACACCATCAACTGCTGCTGTTGCTTTTACATTACTATTTGCTACGCCTTCCGGAACTGCAAATGAAATACCAAAGCTCTTTAGTTTACCAACTGTACCTGATGCTGTTGCATCTATTGTAACAACTGTATTATCAGCTGATATTGATGATGTAAGACCAATACCCTTACCTACTACCGGAACTTCAGTAGGAACAGCCGTTTGATCCGGATTTACTGTTGGAATAGGAGCCATTGTCGGACGAGCAGGTGATGTTGGCTTTGGTGTCGGCTTATTACTTGGAACAACAGTAGTTGTTGCTGCTGTCATACCCTTTGCAACTGTTATTTCGCCATTATCATCTGCGATTGATGATTTGTCAAGAAGTTTTATTTCATAATCATCTGCAAGTGCTGATGAAAGTGTTATTTCTATTGTAGCAAGTTTTCCGTTAGGGAAATCCACGCCTACATTTCCATCATCATCTGGCATTGCAACGAAAGCTAATGTCAAAACGCCGTCTTTAACATTCTTTGTCAATGTTACGCCATCAACTGCTGCTGTTGCTTTTACATTACTATTTGCTACACCTTCAGGAACTGCAAATGAAATACCAAAACTCTTTAATTTACCAACTGTACCTGTTGCTGTTGCATCTACTGTAATTACTGTATCATCTTTGCTTATTGAACTTGCAAGTGAAATTCCTTTTGTTTCTGCGGCATTAACTACCAAGCTTGAAAACATTGTAAAATCATTGCTAAAGCACAAACCAAAGAGGATATGGCATAATATTGTATGATAGCTTTTCCTGTTATCTTTTTAATTTTATATAGATAAAATTACTTTTGTTGTCCAACTAGACCATGCACCACTTGTATTACCTACATAATAATTTATAATGCAAGTTGCATCACCAAGTGTAATATCTTCATCATCATTACAATCAGCAGCAACCTTAGCATCTGCATTTGTGATTTCCTTTGTACCTACATAATCAAGAATGATTTCTGTCGCATCTGCCAATGTCACCTCATCATCTTGGTTAACGTCACCGATAAGAACTGATGAAACGTTACCTACATTGAAGTTTGTTGAATAAACCTGACCGTCGCCACCCATGTAAACTGTGTATTTACCGTCTTTAAGATCTGCCGGAAGTGCAACGTCTACAATTTCTGCATTTTGGTCGATTTGTACAACATCGTCAGCTGTAACCTTATCAAGACTTACACTTGAAGGAACGATAAGCAATGTCTTTTGATCAGCTGTATATTTTGTTGTGATCTTTAGACTTGCTGTTTCTGCGCTGTACTCAGCTGAAATTTCTCCAGCTGCCATAGCTGATGTTGCGACTGCAGCTGTAACTGCTGCTACTGCTGCGCATGATAGAAATAGTTTTGAGAATTTCTTCATTTTGTTTT
>ENA-OPYX01000451-OPYX01000451.1-human-gut-metagenome-genome-assembly--contig:-NODE-451-length-24125-cov-5.065839_pt1 | contig 24125 bp, 28 predicted proteins | sample MGYA00242639_ERZ504486 | MGnify/ENA primary metagenome ERZ504486 (study PRJEB26092, sample SAMD00036296) | human gut metagenome | host: Homo sapiens | study: EMG produced TPA metagenomics assembly of... | reverse complement strand
AGCAAAGGGACTTACAATTTTCAGAAAGATAATCATTTTCCGCATATTAAATGGGGCGTTTTCTGTACGGGCATAGTTTTTGTGTGCGGCAAGAGCAATTGGGCGAGTCGCGCAGTGTCTGTACTTTCGGGACATCTGCGTTGGAAAAACCAATACATTTGCCACTCCATATAGAAATTTTTATTTAACGAATTTTAAAACCGTACCTGCTTTTGCGGTATCGGCAATTCTTGTAATTATGGCGGTAATAATTCTGATTATCAGAAGTGTAATTGAATACAAAGGAAAGAAGGAATCGTAATGTATGTAGAACTTAAAAATATAAATAAAACCTTTGGCAATTACAAGGCGTCTGATAATGTGAATTTCACAATTGAGCAGGGAAAACTTATAGGACTTTTAGGTCCGTCGGGCAGCGGAAAAACCACAATTCTAAGAATGATTGCCGGACTTGAAACTCCCGACAGCGGCGAAATTATTATTGACGGCAAGGTCGTAAATGATATTCCGGCAAGCAAACGAGGAATTGGTTTTGTATTTCAGAATTACGCACTTTTCAGATATATGACTGTTTTCGACAACATTGCGTTTGGTCTTAAAATTCAGAAAAAGGACAAAAAATATATAAAAGAAAGAGTAAGCGAACTTGTTGAACTTATCGGATTAAAGGGACTTGAAAAGCGTTATCCGAGTCAGCTTTCGGGCGGTCAGAAACAGAGAGTAGCGTTTGCAAGAGCACTTGCACCTAACCCGACGCTTTTGCTGCTTGATGAGCCGTTTGCGGCTATTGATGCAAAGGTAAGACAGGAGCTTCGCTCGTGGCTTAAAGAAATGATTGAAAAACTCGGAGTTACAAGTATATTTGTAACTCACGACCAAGATGAGGCTATTGAGGTTGCCGATGAAATCATTATCACAAACAAAGGCAGAATAGAGCAGATAGGCACACCGATGGAAATATATCAGAAACCGCAGACAGCCTTTTCCGCATCTTTCTTCGGTCAGACAACCGTGCTTGACGATTATACAAAATTTAAAACCTTTGATGTTGTGGATGGTGCGGACAAAGCTATTGTAAGACCTGAATTTATAAAGATTACCAAGTTGAACGAACCGTTCAGACAAAAAGCGTCCGTATCGGTCGGCGAGGTAGTGAAAACAGCTTTCAGAGGCAACAACATTGAAGTTACGGTAAAATGTGACGGCGGCGTAATTAACGGAGTACGAGGACTTGAAGAACCTGCAGTTTATCACGGCGAAAAGGTAAATGTATTCTTATACAGACTGTTTGTTACAAAGGGAGATAACGCATTTATTCTTGAAAACAAATCTCTCACAGAGGAATCCGTAGTAATTTAATTTACAGACAAACTAAAACACACCGATTGGCTTTTCAATCGGTGTGTTGCTCTATAGATTATTTTATTAAATCTTTAACCACTTCGCCTGCAATTATAAGACCGACTACTGACGGTACAAATGCTATACTGCCAGGCACTTGTCGCCTTTGTGTGCATTTTCTTGCAGTTTCTGGAGGGCAGATGCAGTTTGTTTTGCAGCTTATTGCCATATCTTCAATAGGGGTGATAGGCTTTTCCTTTGAATATACAACTTTAAGTTTTTTAATGCCGCGCTTTTTAAGTTCATTACGCATTACTCTTGCAAGAGGGCATACGGAAGTTTTGTAAAGATCGGCAACTTCAAAAGCACTTGCATCAAGTTTATTTCCCGCACCCATTGAACAGATTATAGGGGTGTTCGCTTTTTTTGCCTGCATAACAAGTTCTATTTTGCCTGTTACCGTGTCAATAGCGTCTACTATGTAATCATACTGTGTAAAATCAAATTCGGCGGAGGTTTCAGGAGTGTAGAATTTCTGATGCTTGTTTATGATTATATTCGGATTGATTTCTTTCAGCCTTTCTTCGGCAACATCTACTTTGTATTTGCCTACTGTTTTTCTTGTGGCAAATATCTGACGATTAATATTTGTAAGGCATACTTTGTCATCGTCTATAAGGTCAAGTTGGCCTATTCCTGTGCGTGCGAGCGCCTCGGCAGTGTATCCGCCTACACCGCCTATTCCGAATATTGCGACCTTTGCATTTGCAAGTTTTTCCATTGCCTCTGCTCCGAGCAAAAGCTGTGTTCTTGAAAATTGATTAAGCATTGATTTTCTCCTTAATATAAAAACTTAGTTTATCGTCCGAAATTTGTATCTTGTAATTCATATTACGAAAAAAGTTTTCTGCGTGTTTTAATACTTCATCACTCGGTACTTCGTCAAACGAAAAATATTGTCCGCCGCAGGCATCGTGAAAATGCAGATAAGTATTAAAGTTATCCATAAGTTCGGCTTTCAAAATTTTTACCGTATCAAATTTAACTGTCATAGCTGCTCCTTAATTTATAATTCCTATCTATACAATAAGTATTATATTTCAATCATTTGTTTTGTCAATAGCAAAATTAAAAAATTATTGACTTTACTTATCGGTAATAGTATAATAAAACATATTAATTCAGTAGGTTTAATATGATATAGCCCGTTTGTTTATTTTTATTATAAATCTTAACTTAAAAATAATGCATAAAATTGACAACGCTATACCTTAGTATTAAAATAACAGGGTAGAATTAAATTGGGTGGATAAAGATGTATTGCATAAGTGTAAATTATAAAAATTCAGATGTGAATATCAGAAAAAAACTTGCTTTTTCCGAAAATGTACAAAAAGAATTTCTAACTGAACTTATAAACGGCAAAACCGTAAGCGAGTGCGTTATTCTTTGCACCTGTAACAGAACAGAACTTTATTTTTGCGGAAATGAAGACAGCCTAAATACAGTGCAAAATCTGCTTTCAAACTATTCGGGAATAGAATGTGATTTGCTTAAAAAGCATTTGTATTTGTTCTATTCCGATAAAGCGGTAATGCATCTTTTCAGAGTGGTAAGCGGTATTGAATCTATGGTTATAGGTGAGGACGAAATTCTCGGACAAATAAAACTTGCTTACACTATGGCAAAAGACTTGGGTATGACGGGTTACGAGTTAAATATGACTTTTCAATCCGCAATGGCTTGCGCAAAAAAAATAAAAACTCAAACCGCACTTTCAAAAACTTCTGTTTCAACCGCAACCCTTGCGGGAAATGAAATCGCACATTTTAAGGATAAAGTAAATGTTCTCGTTATAGGCGCAACGGGGAAGATAGGCACTGTACTTGTAAAAAATCTTTTGTCGCATAAAAATGTAAGCGTTATTGCAACATCAAGAAAACACAGTGCTGAGTCGATACAGACCAAAGCAAACATTACAATTGCTAATTATGCCGATAGGTACAGTTATATGGATTCTGCCGATTGCGTAGTCAGCGCTACCGCAAGTCCGCATTACACTGTTACATATTATGATTTAAAGAAGAATATAAAAACCGATAAGCCAAGACTTTTTATAGATCTTGCCGTACCTCCTGACATTGACGGCTCGGTTGCAGAGATAAAAGGTTTAAAGCTGATCGGAATAGATTATTTTGAAAAACTCGCAAAGAACAACAATGAGCTTAAACTTGACAGTGTGGAAAGCGCAAAAGAGATTATAAAAGAAGAAAGCGATGTACTTAAAAAAGACATAGCTTTTCACTTTTTTTTACCGCATATGGAGAGTGTAAAAAATAAACTCAGTGAAAATTCGTTAGAAGAAATATTGTATAAATTCAAAGCCGAGTTACCGTCAGAAGAATTTATAAAGATACTTGATGCATTTAAAAGTTGTGGAGAAAAGATATAATGGCATATTTTCCTTTTTATATTGATATAGAAAATAAAAATATTCTTGTAGTGGGCGGCGGAACGGTAGCTTTAAGAAAGATAGAAAAGCTGTCGCCTTTTAAGCCGAGTATTACCGTGGTATCCCCGAAAATCTGCGAGGAGATTTTAAAATTTAATGTGAAAGCCGTTGAGCGTGAGTTTGATGACAACGATTTAAACGGTGCTTTTTGTGTTATCAGTGCTACCGATAACGAACAGGTGAACTCGCATATATTTGAATTATGCAAGGAGAAAAATATTCTTGTAAATACTGTTGATGACAAAGAAAAATGCGGATTTATTTTTCCTGCGCTTGTACAAAAAAATTCCGTTACTGTCGGTATTACCACATCGGGCAAAAGTCCGATATATGCAAAGTATTTAAAAGAGCAGTTTTTAAATATGCTTGAAAATACAAATTCCGATACCGCAGAAACATTGTGGCAGTACAGAGAATACATAAAGGAAAACACGGCGGACGAAGAGTTAAGAAAGAAAGTTTTTTCGGCACTTATGGGTATGTGCCTTTGCGGAGAAAGTATTGATACCGATGTTGTTAATAAAATTATAAAGGAAAACAGCTGATATGAAAGTAAGAATAGGTACAAGAAAAAGCAAACTTGCCCTTGCACAGACAGAGATGTTTGCAAATGCTTTGAAAAAGAGATTTGACGATATAGATACAGAAATAGTTTGCATTTCAACAAAAGGAGATAAAATTCTTGATAAGCCGCTTGCAATGATAGGCGGAAAGGGAGTTTTTATCTCTGAACTTGAGAATGCTTTATTAAGCGGAGCGGCAGATATGGCAGTGCACAGCGCAAAGGATCTTCCGCTTGAGCTTGCAGACGGACTTGAAATTTCATCGGCTTTACAGCGAGGAAACTATCGTGATGTGCTTGTTACAAGAAAAAATGAGCCGATAAAAAACGAAGAAAAATTTATTGTCGGCACAGGCAGTCTTAGACGCCGTGGCTTTATAAAAAAACAGTATCCGCTTGTACAGATTAAAGATATAAGAGGAAATGTTGACACAAGAATTAATAAACTTATTAATAAAGAATATGACGCAATTATTCTTGCGGCGGCAGGTCTTGAAAGGCTGTCGCTTTACAACAGCGCCGATTATGATATAATGCCCTTTGAGTACAAAGATTTTCTCCCTGCGCCCTGTCAGGCAATCGTAGTTGCGGAGAGTAAAACAGGCAGTGCGATTTCAGAAAGGTTAAAAGAAATTAGTCATACAGAAACTATGCTTGAGTTTGAAACCGAACGGCAAATTCCAAAGCTGTTAAATGCCGACTGCGGTATGCCTGTCGGCGCTTTTTCAAAGGTAACAAACGGCAAAATAGAGCTTATAATTTCTACCGATTTTAAAAAAACAATATCGGGCAGTGCCGATATTAAAGACAGGTTTAATCTTGCAAAAAGGTTGGTGAGCGAGTTGTGAACAACGGAAAAGTTTATCTTGTGGGCGCTGGGTGCGGCGATTATGACTTAATAACTCTGCGTGGGCAGAATTGTCTGAAAAAATGCGATGTCGTTGTATATGACAGCCTTACCGACAAGCTGTTGCTTGAGTATGCGGATAATGCAGAAAAAATTTGTGTCGGAAAACGAGCAGGAAAGCATAGTGAAAAGCAGGAGAATATAAACGAAATTCTCATTGCAAAAGCAAACGAGGGCAAGACCGTTGTGCGACTCAAAGGCGGAGATCCGTTCGTTTTCGGCAGGGGAGGAGAGGAAGTACAGGCGCTTCAAAGTCACAATATTCCTTATGAAGTTATCCCCGGTATTTCCTCGGCAATAGCAGTTCCCGAAATTGCGGGTATTCCTGTTACTCACAGAAATTTAAGCCGCAGTGTACACATAATCACAGGTCATACGGCGCAGGATACCTTACCGAAAAATATACGGGAATACGCAAAACTTGACGGTACACTTGTATTTTTAATGGGACTTAGAAAATTACCCGAAATTGTAAAAGGTCTTACAGAAAACGGCAAAAACGAAAATACACCTGCCGCAATTGTGTCAAACGGTGCATATGCAAAGGAAAGTACGGTAAGAGGTACTTTAAAAAATATTTGCAGTCTTGCAGAGCAAAGCAAAGTTGAACCGCCTGCAATAATCGTAGTGGGAGAAGCAGTGGGGTTTGATTTTTCCGCTACAATAGAAAAGCCGCTCAAAAATAAAACCGTTGCGGTTACAGGTACGCATAAATTGTCTGCGAAACTTGGCAGAGAACTTATGTCGCTCGGTGCGAGAATCAACCGTATTGATTATCTTAGTGTAAAGGAATACCGACAAAACGAGCAGCTTGACAAAGCGCTTTCAAACATTAATAATTATAATTACATAGTGCTTACAAGTATGAACGGCGCTGAAATTTTTATTAAAAAATTGAGAGCGTTAAAGGTCGATGTTCGCAAACTGTGTAATATAAAATTTGCCGTTATCGGCAGCGGAACAGCGGGTATTCTTGAAAAATACGGCATTTTTGCCGATATTATTCCAAAGGTTTATACTTCTGCGGATTTGGGAAATCTTTTGGCAGATACAGTAAACAAAAATGAGCGTGTGTTGATTTTGCGTGCGGAAAACGGCTCAAAAGAACTTACTGAAATTTTAAGTCGCAATAATATAATTTATGACGATGTAAAGACCTATGACATTCAGTCGGAAAGTAAGTCGGAGGGCGGAATTATTACCTCCGATTACATAACCTTTGCAAGTTCTTCGGGCGTAAACGCTTTTTTTGAAAGCGGATATGCTGTTAGCGAAAACACAAAAATTGTTTGTATTGGCGAGATAACCGCAAAGGCTTTGCATAAGTACAATATAGCCGATTACAAAATTGCAAAAACAAAAGATGTAGTCGGAATTATCAATACAATTATTTCAGATGTTAAAAAAGAGAGTGATTTTTAATGAGAAGATTCAGACGACTGAGATCAAATGAAAGTATACGCAGTCTTGTGCGTGAAACAAGAGTAGATAAGAAAGACCTTATTTACCCGATTTTTGTTGCCGAGGGCGAAAATATAAAAAAGCCCGTGGAATCTATGCCAAATGTTTATCAGTATTCACTTGACAGATTAGATGAAATTTTAGCGGAAATAAGCGAGAGTTCGATTGCGGGAATATTAATTTTCGGTATTCCGAAACACAAGGACGAGCTTGCAAGCGGCGCTTATGACGAAAACGGAATTACCCAGCAGGCTATCCGATATATAAAAGTTAAATATCCGTCAATGCTTATAATTGCCGATGTGTGTCTTTGCGAATATACAAGTCACGGACATTGCGGTGTTGTATGCGGTCATAAAATATTGAATGACGAAACCCTGCCGCTGCTTTCAAGAATGGCGGTAAGCCTTGCAAAGGCAGGTGCGGACATTATTGCTCCGTCAGATATGATGGACGGCAGAGTGTCTGCAATCAGAAATGCTCTTGATGAAAACGGCTTTGCAGATACTCCTATACTTTCTTACAGTGCAAAGTTTGCATCTGCATATTATTCACCGTTCAGAGATGCCGCCGAGTCCGCACCTGAATTCGGCGACAGGAAAAGCTATCAGATGGACTATGCAAACGGCAAAGAGGCATTGCGAGAGATTGAAGACGATATAGAAGAGGGCGCAGATATGGTTATGGTAAAGCCTGCGCTTGCGTATCTTGATGTTGTAAAAGCCGCAAGAGAGCGTTTTGATTTACCGCTTGTAGTGACAATGTCAGCGGCGAATATAGCGATGGTAAAGGCAGCGGCAGAAAAAGTTGGATAGACGAAAAGAAAATTGTTTCCGAAAATTTAATCGCTATGAAAAGGGCGGGTGCGGATATTATAATTACATATCACGCACTTGACGCCGCAAAGTGGATTGACGAATTTTACAAGTAAGAGGTGGCAAAAATGAATATTCAAAATTCGGAAAAGCTTTATGCCAAGCTCAAAATTTTATGCCCGGAGGAGTAAACAGCCCTGTTCGTGCGTGCCGTGCGGTTGGCAGAGCGCCGTTGTTTATCGACCACGCAAAGGGTTCAAAAATCTATGATGTCGACGGCAACGAATACATCGATTATATTTGCTCATGGGGCCCGAATATTCTTGGACACGCTAACGAAAGAGTTATAAATGCAGTAACCGAAACCTGTCAAAGAGGACTTACATTCGGCGCTTGTCACAGCGGAGAAATCGAACTTGCAAAACTTATAAAAAAGCATTTTCCGTCAATGGAAATGTTAAGACTTGTAAATTCGGGTACAGAGGCGGTTATGAGTGCAATCCGTGCCGCAAGGGGTTATACAAAGAGAGATAAAATAGTTAAGTTTGAGGGTTGCTATCACGGTCATTCGGACGGTCTGCTTGTGAAATCGGGTTCAGGACTTCTTACCAATTCTATCCCCGACAGTGCAGGTGTTCCTAAAGGATATACGGATAATACCCTGCTTGCAAAGTACAATAATAAAGAGTCGGTAGAAAAACTTTTTGAGGAGCACGGTGATGATATTGCCTGCGTTATTGTAGAGCCTTGTGCCGCCAATATGGGAGTTGTACCGCCGCAGGAGGGCTTTTTACGGTTTTTGAGAGATATTACGCTAAAATATAATTCTCTGCTTATTTTTGACGAAGTTATTACGGGTTTTCGACTTAGCATTGGCGGTGCTCAAAAATATTACAATGTTAAACCCGATCTTACCACACTTGGCAAAATTGTAGGCGGAGGTATGCCTTTGGCTGTGTACGGCGGTAAAAAAGAAGTTATGCAGTGCGTTGCTCCGCTCGGTTCGGTGTATCAGGCAGGCACACTTTCAGGTAATCCTGTTGCCGTAAGTGCGGGAATTGAAACCTTAAAAATCCTTGAGGAAAACGAAGCTGAAATTTATACAAGGCTTGAGAAAATTTCATTGCAGCTTGAAAATGCCATGCAAGAATCGGGAATGAATGTGAATCGTGTAGGTTCAATTATGACGGTTTTCTTTACCAATGAAAAGGTAAAAGATTATGATACAGCCAAAACTGCAGATACTGCCCGATTTGCCGAATATTTCAGACATATGCAGGACAACGGCATATATACAGCTCCGTCACAGTTTGAGGCAATGTTTGTTTCGTTTGCACATACCGATGAGGATATAGATAAAACAATCAATGCAATCAAAAGTTTAGAATAATAACGAAAAGAAAAAGTGCAGCAATTCTATAATCTTGCTGCACTTTTTTCTTTATTACACAGCCTTAGCCTGTGCAATAATTTCGTTTTGTTTGTAATGTTCCGCAATTTCTGCCAGAGTTATACTTTCGGCATAATTTTGCAGGTATGATGACATTGCACTCCACAATCTGTCGTTTATAAGCTCCGTCATCATATCGTTTTTATCTCTGCTGTCAAAATAAACATCATTAAGCACCCTTGTGTCAAGAGCGTTTAATATGTCTTTAAAAGTAATTTTACTCAAATCTCTTGCAACTACATAACCGCCGTTAAGTCCCTTTTGCCCACGAATCAGATTTGCGGAGGTGAGAGACGGCAGTATTTGTTCAAGATATTTTTTAGATATATTGTGCCTTTTGGCAATATCGGGAGCGGTGACCGAACAGCCGTTTTGAGAATAAACCGCTATGTCGATTATTGCCATAATGCCAAATTCAACTTTTGTTGATATTTTCAATTAATAATCAGCCCCTTATACAGAAGAAAAGCCTGTTTTGGAGCAGAATATGCCTGACTAAGCGTATTAAATATAGATTAACATTTTTTAAGGGAAAAATCAATACTTACCAAATAAATATGTATTGTATATAATGACAGATTTTAGAATAATATGGAATAAAATTTGTAAAATAGGGAAAATCCTACAAAACCTATTGAAATACTAAGTTAAATGCGTTATAATCTACAGTATCATCTTGCAGATAAGCTTTTGCAGGATAAGCATTGACTAAGCAAATATGATTTAAAAGGGATGGGAAGCTTATGGAGTTTAATACAGCGTTATTGCACAAAAATTTTAGCGGTGATAAGGCGTCGGGCTCTACTATGACTCCTATTTATCAGGTAAGTGCATTTTCGCACAGCTCTGCCGAACAGCTTGAAAAAGTGTTCAGCAACAAAGCGCCCGGATATGCTTATTCAAGAATAGGCAATCCTACGGTGGCTTCTTTTGAGGCAAGAATTGCCGCCCTTGAAAACGGTGCAGGTGCTGTTGCGTGTTCGTCAGGTATGGCAGCAGTTACAATGGCACTTCTTAATATATTGGAGTCCGGTGACGAAATAATAGTAGGCGCAGGTCTTTTTGGCGGAACTATTGATTTGTTAAAGGATTTAGAGGCATTCGGTATAACCGCTCACTTTGCAGACGAGGTTACACCGCAGAATGTTGAACCGCTTATCAACGAGCGCACAAGAGCAGTGTTTGCGGAACTTATCGGCAATCCGAAACTCGATATTGTGGATATTGAGGCAGTATCAAATCTTGCACACAGATACAATATACCTCTTATTATAGACAGCACCACGGCAACACCGTATCTTGTTCACCCGATTGATTTCGGTGCAGACATTGTTGTTCATTCAACCTCAAAGTATATTAACGGCGGCGGAAACGCAATCAGCGGTATAATAATTGACAGCGGTAAATTTGAATGGGATACAGAGAAATTCAAAGGTATGAAAGAATACAAAAAATACGGTAAACTTTCGTATCTTGCAAAACTGCGAAACGGTATATGGCGAAACTTCGGTTGTTGTCTTGCTCCGTTTAATGCATTTTTAAATTCTGTCGGTCTTGAAACATTGGGACTGAGAATGGAGTGTCTTTGCAGCAACGCATTGAAACTTGCACAATTTTTTGAAACCTGTAAAGATATTGAGGTTAATTACCCGGCACTTGAAAGTTCAGAGTATTACGCACTTACACAAAAACTTTTAAAAGGCAAAGGCGGTGCGATTCTTACAATAAGAGCCGGCAGTAAAGAAAAAGCCTTTGAACTTATAAATAATTTGAAGTTTGCAACCAACGCAACAAATATCGGTGACACACGAACATTGGTAATTCATCCGTCAAGCACAATTTACGCACACAGTACAGAACAGCAGAAAGAGAACGCAGGTGTGTTTGACGATACAATCCGAATCAGCGTTGGTATAGAGGACATTGCAGATCTGATTGAGGACTTCGGAAATGCAATAAGTAAAATAAACAATTAGTTTTGGGGGATTTACAATGGCAGTTGATTATTCAACATTAAAAAAAGGCGGATTTATGCGCCAAAAGCAAAAAAATAATTTTTCCCTTCGTTTAAGAGTGGTAGGCGGAAATCTTACGGCAAAACAACTTGCCAAGATTGCAGAAGTAGCAGAAAATTTCGGTGATGGCTATGTGCATCTTACCTCAAGACAAAGTGTTGAAATTCCGTTTATTAAACTTGACGATGTTGAAAATGTAAAGGCGGCACTTGCCGAGGGCGATGTTGAACCCGGTGTATGCGGTCCGAGAGTAAGAACAATTACAGCTTGTCAGGGACAGGCAATTTGCCCGAGCGGTTGTATTGATACATATTCACTTGCAAAAGAACTTGACGACAGATATTTTGCAAAAGAACTTCCGCATAAATTTAAATTCGGTATTACAGGATGTCAGAACAACTGCCTTAAGTCAGAGGAAAACGACCTGGGAATTAAGGGCGGAATAAAGGTTGACTGGAGAGAAAGCGACTGTATAGGCTGCGGCGTTTGCGTAAAGGCTTGCCGACAGGGTGCTATCACTCTTGAGGACGGGAAAATTTCCGTTGACAAGTCAAAATGTAATTTCTGCGGAAGATGCTATAAGGCTTGCCCGACCGACGCTTGGGATACCGTTCACGGTTACATAGTTTCATTCGGCGGACTTTTCGGCAACTCAATTAACAAAGGTGAAACAATCATTCCTTTTGTTGAAGATAAAGAAAAACTTTTGAAAATCTGCGATGCGGCTGTTAATTTCTTTGAAGAAAACGCAAAGCCGAGCGAACGCTTTAAGTTCACAATCGACAGAGTAGGCAGAGAAAAATTTGAAGAGAAGATATTGGAGGCATACAATGGCTGATTTTATTATTGACGATACAGTAGATATTACCGATGTTGTCTGCCCGACAACATTTGTTAAGGCAAAGGTTGCTCTTGAGGAGCTTGACGACGGTCAGATTTTAAGTGTTAAAATGAATGACGGTGAGCCTGTACAGAATGTTCCGAGAAGTATCAAGGAAGAGGGTCACCAAATTTTAAAACTCATTGATAACGAGGACGGCACTTATAATCTTATAGTTAAAAAAGGTTGGTGATTAAATGCCGACAAGAATCAGTAAAGACAATTTTGAAAAAGAAGTTTTACAGGCAGATAAAACTGTACTCGCTGATTTTATCAGACCTATGCCCCTGTGTGCCTTGTAAAAGACTTTCGCCGGTACTTTTCGCACTTGAAGAAGAATATGCCGAAAAGCTCAAAATTGTTAAAATCAATATAAATTTTGATTCCGAGCTTGCCGAAAAATACGAGGTACAGGTGGCGCCGACTTTGGTATTTTTTAAAAACGGCGAAGAGGTTTCAAGACTGCGAGGCGCAGTAAAACAAGCAGAAATTAAAGAAGTTATTGAAAAATCAGTTTAAAGGGGTTATTATTATGACAATCACAGTTGCAGGTAATAAAAAAGAAGTAACAGAAGGACTTACAGTAGCACAGCTTATTATTGACGAAGATGTAGAAACACCGGAGTATGTAACAGTAAGTGTAAACGACGAATTTCTTGCAAGCGGTACTTTTGAAGAAACCGTACTCAAGGACGGCGATGTAGTTGAATTTCTTTATTTCATGGGAGGCGGTCAGTAATGGCATTTACTAACGAACAGCTTGAGCGTTATTCCCGTCACATCATTCTCAAAGAGGTTGGTGCAAAGGGACAGAAAAAGTTGCTTAACGCAAAAGTGCTTATAATCGGTGCAGGCGGACTCGGTGCACCCGTAGCAATGTATCTTGCCGCTGCCGGTATCGGTACAATCGGTATTGCCGATGCTGACGAGGTTGACCTTTCAAATCTTCAGCGCCAGATTATTCACGCTACAAAAGATGTAGGCAAGCCAAAGGTAGAATCGGCAAAGGAAACTATGGAGGCTATGAATCCCGATGTTACGGTAAAAACTTACCATACCTTTGTTACAAGTGAAAATATTATGGACATTATCAAAGATTACGATTTCATCATTGACGGTACCGATAATTTCCCGGCAAAGTTTCTTATCAATGACGCTTGCGTAATGGCTAAAAAACCTTTTTCACACGCAGGTATTATCAGATTTCAGGGACAGCTTATGACATATGTGCCCGGTGAAGGTCCTTGCTACCGTTGTGTATTTAAAAACCCACCGCCAAAGGACGCAGTTCCTACTTGTAAGCAAGCGGGTGTAATCGGAGCAATGGGCGGTGTTATCGGCAGTTTGCAGGCAATGGAGGCTATTAAGTATATTCTCGGCAAGGGTGATTTGCTCACAGGATATTTACTTACATACGATGCACTCAAAATGGAATTTCGTAAGATAAAACTTCCGTCAAACACACATAATTGTGCGGTTTGCGGTGATCATCCTACAATTACCAAGCTTATAGATTACGAACAGGCAGAATGTGACGGTGTTCATTTATGATTAAATTATCAAAAGCTGATTATAATAAAATTGTGGCTCACGCAGAAAGCGAGCTGCCTAACGAGGCTTGCGGATTGATTGCGGGTACGGTTGACGGCGAAAACAAGGAGATTAAAAAAGTTTATCTTCTTTCAAACATCGACCATTCAAACGAGCATTTTTCACTTGATCCAAAGGAACAGCTTGCGGCGGTAAAGGATATGCGACAGAACGGTTTTGTACCGCTCGGTAACTGGCATTCACATCCTGAATCTCCGTCAAGACCGTCGGATGAGGACAAGCGACTTGCATATGACAGCAAGGCAAGCTATATGATTTTGTCACTTATGGACAGAGAAAATCCCGTGCTAAATTCATTTAAAATCAACGGCACAGCTTCAGAAAAGGAAGAATTGGTTATTTACTAAACAAGGAGGGAAATTATGTACGACATAGTTATTATCGGAAGCGGTCCGGCAGGACTTTCTTCGGCAATTTATGCTCAACGAGCAGGACTTAAGGCAGTTGTGGTTGAGAAAAACTACCTTGGCACAGGTCAGATTTCAGAAAGCGAGCGTGTAGATAATTACCCGGGATTATACGGCGAAAACGGCTTTGATTTGGGCGAAAAGTTCAGATCACACGCAGAAAGCCTCGGTACTGAATTTATAGAGGGAGAGGCTGTTAAAATCAGCAAAAACACAACTGATTACAGCATTGAACTTGACAACGGAAATTCATTAGAAACTCACACTGTAATTTATGCGGTCGGTACGGAACGCAGAAAACTTCAGGTTGAGGGTGAAAAAGAGTTTTCGGGCAGAGGAGTATCGTATTGCGCAGTTTGTGACGCTGCATTTTATAAAGATAAAATCACAGCTGTTGCAGGCGGCGGAGATACCGCACTTGGTGATGCGGCTTTGCTTTCAAAGTTTGCGAAAAAAGTTTATCTTATTCATCGCAGAGATAAATTCAGAGCCAATAAAACCTTACAGCAAAAAGTTGAAAATATTTCTAATGTAGAAATATTGCTTGATTCGCAGATAAAAAAGATTAACGGCAGTAATAAGGTTGAGTCGATCACAGTTGATAAAAACGGCGCAGAAGCCGAAATCAAAGTTGACGGCGTTTTTGTTGCAATCGGCAGTGTGCCTAATTCGGCAATTCTTAAGGATTTGGTTGAAGTTGACAATAACGGCTATATTGTTGCAAATGAGGACGGAGTAACTTCGGCAAACGGAATATTTGTTGCAGGTGATGTTCGTACCAAAAAGTTAAGACAGGTTGTAACAGCTGTATCGGACGGTGCTAATTGCGTATTATCTGCGGAAGATTATCTTGAAAAAATAAAATGATATGAAAATAAGGTGAGTGTAAAAGGGAGAGGCAGCCTATGAAAATTGAAAAATTAAGTACAGATATTCTGATAATAGGCGGAGGTACAGCAGGCTGTTATGCCGCACTCACTATTTCAGAAAATTCAGATAAAAAAGTTTTAATTTGTGAAAAGGCGCACATCAAGCGCAGCGGATGTCTTGCGGCAGGAGTAAACGCTCTTAACGCATACATCGTTGAGGGAAGAAAGCCGCAGGATTATGTTGATTACGCAAAAAAAGATGCCGACGGAATTGTAAGAGAAGATTTACTCCTTACAATGTCCGAAAAGCTGAATGAGGTAACGGATAGGCTTGAAAAGTTAGGTCTTGTTATTTTAAAAGATGAAAACGGTAAGTATGTTACAAGAGGTAATAGAAACCTTAAAATAAACGGTGAAAACATTAAACCTATTCTTGCCTCGGCTGTTGAAAAAACAAAGAATGTTGAAATCCTCAACAGAGTAAACATTATAGATTTTGCCGTAAAAAACAATAAAATCAACGGCGCTTACGGTATCGGCATTGAAAACGATACTTTCTACATAATCAAGGCAAAGGCGGTTATCGTTGCCACAGGCGGTGCGGCAGGTCTTTATAAGCCGAATAATCCGGGCTTTTCAAGGCACAAAATGTGGTATCCGCCGTTTAATACAGGTGCAGGCTATGCAATGGGCATTAATGCGGGTGCGGAGATGACAACCTTTGAAATGCGCTTTATCGCACTTCGTTGTAAAGATACAATTGCTCCGACAGGTACACTTGCACAGGGCGTCGGCGCAAAACAGGTAAATTCGCTCGGCGAGGTATATGAAACCAACTATGGACTTACAACTTCACAGCGAGTTTACGGCACAGTAAATGAAAACCAAGAGGGCAGAGGTCCGTGCTATCTTCGTACAGAGGGTATAACAGCCGAGCAGGACGAATCACTGTTAAAGGCTTATCTTAATATGGCGCCGTCACAGACAATTAAGTGGATAGAAAGCGGCAAGAACCCGTCGCAGCAAAATGTTGAGATTGAGGGAACGGAACCGTATATTGTCGGCGGTCACACAGCGAGCGGCTATTGGGTTGATACCAAAAGAGCCACAACAATTGACGGATTGTTTGCAGGCGGTGATGTTGCAGGCGGCTGCCCGCAGAAGTATGTAACAGGTGCACTTGCAGAGGGTGAAATCGCAGGTATGTCGGCTGTTGAGTATGTGAACAATCATACACAAGCACCGCAGCTTGAAGATGAAATAACCGATAAGCACATTGCCGAAGTTGGAGAATTTTTAACAAAAAAAGATACCCGTTATACAACGGAACAGCTTGAAGAGGCAATGCAGACTGTAATGGACAGCTATGCAGGCGGTATAAAAACAAACTACCGTTTTAACGAAAAACAGCTTGATATTGCAGACTACAAAATCAAACAGCTTATTAAACTTTCAGGCAGTTTATATGCGGAAGATTTTCAGGAGCTTATGTATATTTACGAGCTTAGGGAAAGACTTACGGTTTGCAGAAGTGTAATTGCTCACTTAAAGGCAAGAAAGGAAACCCGTTGGCACAGCTTTGCGGAAAACCTTGATTATCCGAATAAGGATGACAAAAACTTTAATAAATATGTAAATTCACGCCTCGAAAACGGCGAAATTAAAATAATTATCCGAGATTTGGTAGAGGGAGGTAAAAGCTATGAGCATTGCGATTGACAAGCAGAAGTGCATAGGCTGCGGAAGATGCCGAAATGTATGTCCCGGCAGTCTTATAAAGCTTGACAGTGACAACCGTGCTTACATAAAGTATCCGAAAGATTGCTGGGGCTGTACTTCATGTATTAAGGAATGTCCTGCATATGCAATCAGCTTTTATCTTGGTGCAGATATCGGCGGTATGGGCAGTCTTGTTCATACCGAGAAAAAGGGCGATATACTTAGTTGGATGATTGACAAGCCCGAGGGTGAAACCATTAAGATAGATATTAACCAAAAGGAATCGAATAAGTACTGAGGAGGAATAAGAATGAGTCAGCTTTCACATTTAGATGAGCTTGAAGCAGAGGCTATATATATAATCAGAGAGGTAGCCGCAGAGTGCGAAAAGCCTGTTATGCTCTATTCAATAGGCAAGGACAGCTCTGTTATGCTCCACCTCGCAATGAAGGCTTTTTACCCTGAAAAGCCGCCGTTCCCGTTTATGCACATAGACACTACATGGAAGTTTAAAGATATGATTAAATTCCGTGACGATACAGCAAAAAAACTTGGCATTGAGATGATTGTTTATTCCAACGAAGAGGGAATAAAGCAGGGTATCAATCCGTTTGACCACGGCGCTGCTTATACGGATATTATGAAAACACAGGCTTTAAAGCAGGCACTTACAAAGTACGGCTTTACAGCGGCATTCGGCGGCGGCAGACGAGATGAAGAAAAGTCAAGAGCAAAAGAGAGAATTTTCTCTTTCAGAAATCAGGCGCAGGCTTGGGACCCTAAAAATCAGCGTCCCGAGATGTGGAAACTTTACAACACTAAAATCAACAAGGGCGAAAGCATAAGAGTTTTCCCAATTTCAAACTGGACAGAAAAAGACATCTGGCAGTACATAAAGAGAGAAAATATAGATATTGTTCCGCTTTATTTTGCGGCGAAAAGACCTGTTGTATATCGTGACGGCAATATTATAATGGTTGACGATGACAGATTCCCGCTCAAAGAGGGTGAAGTACCGGAGTACAAGTCGGTTCGTTTCAGAACCCTTGGCTGTTATCCTCTTACAGGCGGTATTGAATCAACCGCAACTACCCTTGACGAAATCATTGACGAAACTTTAAGCTCTGTGTCTTCCGAGCGTACCTCAAGAGTTATTGACAACGAGGCGGCAGGAAGTATGGAACGCAGAAAAAGGGAGGGCTATTTCTAATGAAAGGTTTATTGAAGTTTATTACCTGCGGAAGTGTGGATGACGGTAAATCTACACTTATAGGTCATATTCTGTATGATGCAAAGTTAATTTACGCCGACCAGGAAAAAGCTCTTGAGCTTGACAGTAAGTTAGGCAGCCGTAACGGTGACATTGACTATTCGCTTTTGCTTGACGGTCTTATGGCAGAGCGTGAACAGGGCATCACAATAGATGTTGCTTACCGTTATTTTACAACCGATAACAGAAGTTTTATTGTAGCCGATACCCCCGGCCATGAGGAATATACAAGAAATATGGCGGTAGGTGCGTCTTTTGCAGACCTCGCCGTAATTCTTATAGACGCATCTCAGGGTGTACTTGTGCAGACAAGAAGACACGCAAGAATCTGCAAACTTATGGGTATAAGACATTTTGTTTTTGCGGTAAATAAAATGGACCTTGTAAATTACAGTGAACAGCGTTTTAATGAAATCGTAGCACAGATTGACGAGCTTAAAAAAGAGCTTTCTCTTGAAAATATCTACATTATTCCGCTTTCTGCCACAGAGGGCGACAATGTAACTGTAAAGTCAAAGAATATTCCCTGGTATAACGGAGTGCCGCTCCTTGAATACCTCGAAAAGGTTGATGTATCAGCATCAGAGGAGGAAGAGGGCTTTTATATGCCTGTTCAAAGAGTTTGCCGTCCCGATCACACATTCAGAGGTTTTCAGGGACAGATTGAGTCGGGCAGTATAAATGTAGGCGATGAAATCATTGCATTGCCAAGCAACGAAAAAGCTAAGGTTAAGCAGTTGCTTGCGGCAGGCAAAGATGTAAAAACCGCATTTAAGGGTCAGCCTGTTACAATTACACTTGATAAAGAAGTTGATGTGTCAAGAGGCTGTGTAATTGCAAAGGACACAAAACTTGCGTCTTATCAGAAACTTAATGTATCAATTCTCTGGATGGACGACGAACCTCTTGCGGTCGGTACAGATTATCTTGTAAAACTCGGTACAAAGACAATCAGCGGTATTATTACAGGTATTGAATATGCTGTTGATGTAAATACAGGCGAGCATATCAAGGCAGATGCTTTAAATAAAAACGGTATTGCGGTATGTAATCTTTTACTTACCGAGCCGATTGTTGCCGACTTGTTCTCTGCTCACAAAACTTTGGGTGAACTTATACTTATAAATCGTGTAACGAATATGACTTCGGCATGCGGTGTGGTTGAAAAGGTAAGTCAGAAAGGCGTATCGGGTTCTGAAAAAGCTTCGTTCAAAAACGGCGAGCTTGAGGCAAGAGGAGATATTTTTGAAGAATTCTACTATGATACCACAAGCCTTAATGTACTTAAATATCAGCCTGTAAGAGAAACTTACACTGTCGGTGACGAAATTCCGACAAGCGGCGACAGCTACTCATATCCTGACAGCTTTGATATTATTGTACTTCGTGATCTTGTTGCGGTAAGCGTTCGCAATAAGGTGGTTACTGCAATTACTCATGCAGATGATTACAAATACAGCGCTGTGCCTGTTATCAACGGCAGGGGTTTTGAGATTCTTGCAGACAGCGATGAAAAAATCAAAACAATGCTTGACGAATACAAAAATCTTGAAGATATTAACGATTCAAAATTCTTTGCAAAATGGGTAAAGTTTAATACATACAGAAAAATTGTAATTCAAAAGCTATAATAACCACAATACATAAAAACAGATGTAAAACGAATTTGAGTTTTGCGTCTGTTACTGTGCTGATGACATTCGGCTTTGTAATAATTATGATAAAAGGTATAATCGTACCGTGCATAATTTTAGCGATAGTATGGCTTTGTCACCTGATTTATTTTATATTCTTTGTGAAAACAATTGCAGAATAAATTAAAAAGACAAATATACGACAGTGTGTGATTTTTATTTCATACACTGTCGTTTTTTGTAAAATTGATGTATATGTCGAAATTTAATTGACAAAAATAATCGTTAATGATATTATAAAATTGTATTAACTTTATATTTTATATGCAAATATTACACAGATTTATTTATGGGTGAAAAGTAATGAAGATAAAAAATATTAATTTCTTGGCAAAAGCAAATATCAAAGGTAATCGAAAGAGTATATTTATTACAGCTTTTATGGTTATACTTGTTATTTCCCTTACATTGATTTCAAGTTATGCCGTAACAATTAACAGAGCCGTAACTGATTATAAAAATGATATTCGTGCGAGAATGATTACTTTCAGTCCGATAGACAATGGTGCCGTTACCGACGAATTAAAGAGCAAGTTAATGTCTTTTGACCATGTGGAAGATATATACGAACTTAAGGGAATAATAAATCAGTATATGGATGTAGTTGATGTAAGTGACGAAAACGGCGAATATAAAGATTTTTATAAAGGCAACGAAGATTTAAAAGGCAGTTTAAATTTATATCCGTTGATAGGCGATGAAAAAATGGATGTAATGGCAGGAAAAAGTCTTGATGAAAGTCCCGTGTACAGTTGTATAATACCAAGTCTTTTTTATCCTTTTGAATATGAAAACACTGATTCTGACCTTAATTATATAGACGGCGAAAGTCTTATCGGAAAAACAATTACAGTAACGCCTTCGAATGGTGACGGACTTGAAGTTTTTTATAATATCGACCCTGAATTGGCAATGTATGAAAATAAAACTATGTATTTGCCTGCAATTGAATATAAGTTGAAAGTTGTGGGTGTGTATTATTCAGAGCCTACAACTAAGGGCTATTATAACCATATATTTGTTTCGGAGGATACGGGGGTGCAGATAATTCAAGACGCTTTTGACGCTTCAATAATAGATTTGAATGATGAAAGGTCAAATGCCGTGCATTGGTACAAGACCCCGTCTTTGCACGATCACTTTATAGTCGTTGATGATTACGATAACATAGTACCGTTGTGTAATGAACTTAATGAGGCAGGGTATTTTGTATTTTCCGACCCCGAACTCGGAATACAGGAGGAAACGGTTAAATTATCAAAAGTTTTCAAAATATTAAGTGTTTTTATGATTTCGGCATCGCTTATACTGTGTGTTGTTATTCTTATACAATCGACGGTGCTTTCTCTGCTTAACAGAAAGGGTGAAATCGGTTTGCTGAAAGCTATAGGTTATAAAAACAGTCAGATATTTAAATGTATGTATTTTGAACAGTTGATTCTTACAATAAGGGGCTGTGCTATAGGTGCGGTTATTTCAGCATTGGTAATTGCGGTTATGAATTTTATGTTTAATCATGATACATATATAAATCGTTTGTATGTTGTAAATTGGACTGATTACCTGATTTTCCTTGCCGTTTCATTGGCTTTGGCAGTTGTTGTTCCGCTTATATGTCAGCTTATTTCACTCTGCAAAATTAATAAAATACAGCCAAAGGACGCTATGAATTAAATTAAACGAGGTACTGTTATGAACGCAATAGAATTAAAAGAAATTTCAAAAATATATAACAACAGTGTAGTTGCCGTGGACAATGTTTCGCTTACGGTAAATCAAGGTGAATTTATTGCCGTTATGGGACAGTCGGGCAGCGGAAAAAGCACTTTGCTTCAAATTGCGGGTTTACTTGATACTTGCACATCGGGGCAGGTAATTATTAACGGCAATGATGTATCTACCCTTGACAAAAATGCGCTTGCAGATGTTCGTATGGAAAATTTAGGCTTTGTGTTTCAAGCCTTTCATCTTAATGCACATTTAAAACTCTACGAAAATGTTATGGTACCTATGCTGATAAACGATAAATTCACCTCAATGAATGATATGAAAGAACAGGCAATGCAGCTGATAGATTCGGTAGGTCTTACTAACCGCAAAGAACATTATCCTTTCGAACTTTCTGGCGGTGAACAGCAGAGAGTTGCCATTGCAAGAGCGCTTATTAATAAACCGGAGGTGCTTTTGGCAGATGAGCCTACAGGAAACCTGGACAGCTTTAATACCCATGAGATCATGAATCTTTTGGACCAGATCAATCAGAGGGGAACGACTGTTATTGTAGTGACCCACAGTCAGGAAATGGTAGCGGAGATGAATAAAAGAGTCATTACCATGGATCGTGGGGAAGTCGTCAGAGATGAGGGCGGGTCCGGGATTTAGAAACCGTCTGGAACCGCTGGAAAGGCATAAGAGTAAATGAGTACATTTTTATATTGCCTGAAACAGGGCGTTATTAATATATGCAGGAATATATGGTTTTCCCTGGCGTCTGTGGCAACCATTTCTGCATGTATTTTTTTATTTTGTCTGTTTTTTGCCATGGTGGCCAATGTACAGCACGGAGCCAGGGCTGCGGAAGAGACAGTAGGAATCTCTGTGTTTTTTTGATGAAGGAATGGATGAAGAACAGATCAGGTCCATTGGATCACAAATACAAAGCTGGAGCGAAGTGCGGGAAGCAAGGTATATATCCGCAGAGGAAGCATGGGAGTCCTTTAAAAGTGAATATTTTGAGGGAATGGAAGAGCTGGCAGAAGGTTTTGAGGCAGATAATCCTCTGGCAAATTCCTCCTCTTATGAGATCTATTTAAAAGATATTTCGGATCAGGATATGATCGTAAAGCGGTTAGAAGGTATGGAAGGCGTGCGAAAAGTCCGTTATTCCAGCGCTTTGGTGGCAGGCTTTACAAGCGCAGGAAAGATGATCGGTGCTTTATCTGCTGTGATCATTGGTGTGCTGTTAGCAGTTGCTATTTTCCTGATCAGCAATACCATATCTGTGGCAGCTGCCTTCAGACGGAGGGAAAATGAGATCATGCGCTATATAGGCGCTACGAATTTTATGATCCGGGCACCTTTTATTGTAGAAGGCCTGCTTTTAGGGCTCTTTGGAGCAGTGATCCCTCTGGCTGGAATGACCATTCTTTATAAAAGAGGACTGGTGTATCTGAATACCAATTACCAGATGATCACAGGACTTTTTGAACTGCTGCCTTTAAAACAGATCTTTCCTGTAATGGCAGGTGCAGCTATGGCTTTGGGCGTTGGGATCGGAGCTATTGTAAGCTTTCTGACCATACAGAGACATCTGCGTGTGTAGAGAGGAAGGAACAGATGAAGAACCGAAAAAACAAATTTCTGGCTCTTGGACTGGGGTCGTTCTTGGCCTTAGCTGTGTATTTCTTCTTATGCTACCAGTGCGGATCTGAAGGATGCAAAGAAGAAAGTTTCATCTCTTCAGGAGGAAAAAAAGAAGGTCCAGGATACCTTAAAACAGTTAGAAGGGCTGAAATCAGATGCAGCTGCTTATGTAAAGGAACTGGATAAGAAGTTGACTTCCTTAGACTCCGAACTGAGCCAGTTAGAGAAAGATATTTCCGCAAAGGAAGATCAGATCGAGAATACAAAAGCGGAGTTAGAAGAGGCAAAAGCAGTGGAAAAGGAGCAGTATGCTTCTATGAAACTGCGTATCCAGTAATATGTATGAAAATGGAAATGTCAGCTTTGCGGACAGCATTAATGACCTCTAAAAACGCTTCCCAGCTGTTAAACCGTGCAGAGTATGCCAGCCAGATTGCTACTTATGACAGGAAAATGTTAAAGGATATCAGGCTACCAGGGAAAGATAAATCAGAAAGAGCAGGATCTGGAAACAGAACATTCCAATCTGTTAGCACTTCAGGAGTCTACGGAAGCAAAACAGGCTTCTGTAAAGGAGCTGATGAGTTCCAAGCAGAAGGAACTGACCTCTTACAACAGCCAGATCGGTGCGGCCCAGAGCAGTATTGACCAGTATAATGCGGATATCAAAGCCCAGGAAAACCAGATGAAGGCCATTGAGGCAGAGATGAAGCGAAAGGAAGAAGAGGCCAGAAAGAAAGCGGAGGCCCAGAAAAAGACGTATAACGTAACTAATCTTGGGAATATTAGCTTTAAATGGCCATGTCCTTCCAGCGGACGTATCACCTCCGGTTTTGGCGGAAGAAAGTCGCCTACCAAGGGCGCGTCCAGCAATCACCAGGGTATTGATATTTCGGCCAGTACAGGAGCTTCCATTGTGGCAGCTGCCGATGGTACGGTAGTGATCGCTACATACAGTTATTCAGCGGGAAATTATATTATGATCGACCACGGCGGCGGCGTCAGCACCGTTTACATGCACTGCTCCCAGCTTCTTGCAAGCCAGGGACAGAAGGTGAAAAAGGGACAGACCATTGCAAGAGTGGGCTCTACAGGATATTCTACCGGTTCTCATTTACATTTTGGAGTCCGTTCCGGTGGAAGTTATGTAAATCCAAGTAAATATGTAAGCCCATAGGAAAGGGACAGTCCTTTGAAGGGCATTTTGCAGGAAAAAACAGCATAGGCTGTGAATAAGAAAAAGGCACAG
>ENA-OPYX01000449-OPYX01000449.1-human-gut-metagenome-genome-assembly--contig:-NODE-449-length-24151-cov-4.429862_pt1 | contig 24151 bp, 25 predicted proteins | sample MGYA00242639_ERZ504486 | MGnify/ENA primary metagenome ERZ504486 (study PRJEB26092, sample SAMD00036296) | human gut metagenome | host: Homo sapiens | study: EMG produced TPA metagenomics assembly of... | reverse complement strand
GATGGAGACTTGTTGAAGTTATGGAAAAAGTGAAATAGTATAAGGAGGGAAACCTGCATGATACAGCGAAGAAAGCAGACTTAAAGTAGCAGACAACACAGGTGCGAAAGAGTTACTGTGTATCCGTGTACTTGGCGGTTCAACAAGAAGATATGCAAGTATCGGTGATGTAATCGTTGCGACTGTTAAAGATGCAACACCAGGCGGCGTTGTTAAAAAAGGTGACGTAGTTAAAGCTGTAGTTGTTCGTACTGTAAACAGTACACGTCGTAAAGATGGATCTTACATCCGTTTCGATGAAAATGCTGCTGTAATTATAAAAGATGATAAGACACCAAGAGGAACCCGTATCTTCGGGCCAGTAGCAAGAGAGCTTCGTGACAAACAGTTCATGAGAATTGTTTCTCTGGCTCCGGAAGTACTTTAAGGAGGTGCGCGTAAGATGTCAATGTTAAAGATCAAAAAAGGTGATACAGTTAAAGTTATCGCTGGTAAAGATAAAGACAAAGAAGGCAAAGTTATCGCTGTTAACCAGAAGACAGGAAAGGTTATCGTTGAAGGCGTAAATATGCTGACAAAGCACACAAAACCAAGTGCTCAGAACCAGGAAGGCGGAATCGTTCGTCAGGAAGGACCAATCGATATCTCTAACGTAATGTATGTTCACAAAGGAACTGCTACAAGAGTTGGTATCAAGATGGATGGAGACAAAAAAGTACGTTACGCTAAATCAACAGGCGAAGTGATTGATTAATTTGAGGAAGGAGGTCCAAAGCTTTGAGTAGACTGAAAGAACAGTACCAGAACGAGATCGTTGATGCAATGATCAAAAAGTTCGGTTATAAAAATATTATGGAAGTACCAAAACTCGATAAAGTTGTTATCAACATGGGTGTTGGTGAAGCAAAAGATAACGCAAAACTTTTAGATGCTGCAATCGCTGACATGGAGAAAATCACAGGTCAGAAGGCTGTAGTTTGTAAAGCTAAAAAGTCCGTTGCTAACTTTAAAATCAGAGAGGGTATGCCGATCGGATGTAAAGTTACATTAAGAGGAGAAAAGATGTATGAGTTCGTTGACCGTCTGGTTAACCTTGCTCTTCCTCGTGTACGTGACTTTAGAGGTGTAAATCCTAACGCATTTGACGGAAGAGGTAACTATGCTCTCGGAATTAAAGAGCAGCTGATCTTCCCTGAGATCGAATACGATAAAGTAGATAAGGTAAGAGGTATGGATATCATCTTCGTTACTACTGCTAATACAGATGAAGAGGCACGCGAACTGCTCACTCAGTTCAACATGCCATTTACAAAATAAGGAGGTAAATTATGGCTAAGACAGCAATGAAAGTGAAACAGCAGCGCAAGCAGAAGTTCTCCACAAGAGAATACAATCGTTGCAGAATCTGTGGACGTCCACATGCATATTTGAGAAAATATGGTATCTGCCGTGTTTGCTTCCGTGAGTTAGCATACAAGGGACAGATTCCAGGTGTTAAGAAAGCAAGTTGGTAGGAGGAAAGAACAATGACAATGAGTGATCCAATCGCAGATATGCTTACAAGAATCCGTAATGCAAATACTGCTAAACATGATACTGTAGATGTTCCAGCATCCAAGATGAAGCTTGCTATCGCTAATATCTTGTTAGATGAAGGATATATCGAGAAATACGATGTTATTGAAGACGGAGTATTCAAAACAATTCACATCACACTGAAATACGGTGCTGATAAGAACGAGAAAGTTATCACAGGCCTTAAGAGAATTTCTAAACCAGGTCTTCGTGTATACGCTTCAAGCGAGAATGTACCTAAGGTATTTGGTGGACTTGGAACAGCAATCATTTCCACAAACCAGGGTGTAATCACTGACAAAGCTGCAAGAAAGCTTGGTATCGGTGGAGAAGTTCTCTGCTATATTTGGTAAGAAACTCGTGAGCAACTTAGTGAAGGTGTGCCGTAAGGCACAGCCTGAACTGATTGCCATATAGAAACTGAAAACAGAAAAGCCTACAGAGCTTTTCCGAGAATCTAAGTTAAGGAGGAATAAGGTATGTCACGTATCGGAAGACATCCAATCGCTATCCCGGCAGGCGTAACTGTTGAGATCGCTGAGAACAATGTAGTGACTGTTAAAGGTCCAAAGGGAACACTTGAGAAAGCACTTCCTACAGAGATGGAAATCAAACAGGAAGGCGAAGAAATCGTTGTAACAAGACCAAATGACTTAAAGAAAATGAAATCTTTACATGGTCTTACAAGAACACTGATCAATAACATGGTTATTGGTGTAACGGAAGGATACCAGAAGGTTCTGGAAGTTAACGGTGTTGGATACAGAGCAGCAAAATCAGGTAACAAATTAACACTGAACCTTGGTTATTCTCATCCAGTCGAGATGGAAGATCCTGAAGGCATTGAGACAGTAGTTGAAGGTCAGAACAAGATCATCGTTAAAGGACTCAGTAAAGAAAAAGTTGGTCAGTTTGCGGCTGAGATCAGAGACAAGAGAAGACCGGAGCCATACAAAGGTAAAGGTATTAAGTATGCTGATGAAGTTATCAGACGTAAAGTTGGTAAGACTGGTAAAAAATAAGTAAGGAGAGTGTGAAAATGGTTAGCAAAAAATCAAGAAGTGAAGTTCGCGTAAACAAGCACAGAAAATTACGTAACCGTTTAGCTGGAACAACAGAGTGTCCACGCTTAGCTGTGTTTAGAAGTAATAATCATATGTATGCTCAAATTATTGACGATACAGTTGGAAATACACTGGTTTCCGCTTCCACTCTTCAGAAAGATGTGAAAGCAAACCTGGAGAAAACTAACAACGTTGATGCAGCAGCATATTTAGGAAAAGTAATCGCAGAAAAGGCCCTTGAAAAAGGTATTAAAGACGTTGTCTTCGATAGAGGCGGATTTATTTATCAGGGTAAAGTACAGGCATTAGCAGACGCAGCTAGAGAAGCTGGGTTGAATTTCTAGAAGGAGGAGCACACATGAGACAGGAACGTATTGATGCTAATTCATTAGAATTAAACGAAAAAGTAGTATCAATTAAACGTGTAACCAAAGTTGTTAAGGGTGGCCGTAATATGAGATTCACAGCTTTAGTAGTTGTTGGTGACGGAAATGGCCATGTTGGTGCAGGTTTAGGAAAAGCTACAGAAATTCCGGAAGCAATCCGCAAAGGAAAAGAAGATGCAGCTAAAAATCTCATCTCTGTAGCATTAGATGAAAATGACAGTGTAACACATGATTATATCGGTAAATTCGGAGGCGCTTCTGTATTACTTAAGAAGGCTCCAGAAGGTACTGGAGTTATCGCTGGTGGTCCAGCACGTGCCGTAATCGAGATGGCAGGAATCAAGAATATCCGTACAAAATCTCTTGGTTCTAACAACAAACAGAACGTTGTACTTGCTACAATCGAAGGATTACGCCAGATTAAAACTCCGGAAGAAGTAGCTAAGCTTCGCGGTAAATCTGTTGAAGAGATCTTTGGCTAAGGAGGTAGAACAAAATGGCAGATTTAAAAATCACATTAGTAAAATCTACAATCGGTGCTGTACCTAAGCATAAGAAAACTGTTGAAGCATTAGGACTTAAGAAGCTGAACAAAACTGTTGTACTTCCAGATAATGCAGCAACAAGAGGTATGGTTAAACAGGTTTCTCACCTGGTAAAAGTAGAAGAAGTATAATTCATTTATTCGGATAAGGAGGTGTCACAATGGATTTATCTAACTTAAGACCTGCTGACGGATCAAAGCAGAGTGATAATTTCAGAAGAGGACGTGGACACGGTTCTGGAAATGGTAAGACAGCTGGTAAGGGACATAAAGGTCAGAAAGCTCGTTCAGGCGGTACAAGACCTGGTTTCGAAGGTGGTCAGATGCCATTATATAGAAGAATACCAAAGAGAGGTTTCACTAACAGAAACACTAAGACAATCGTTGGTATCAACGTAAGTGCTCTTGAAGTATTTGAAAATGATACAGTTGTTACTGTAGATACATTAATCGAACAGGGTATCGTTACAAATCCAAAGGATGGAGTTAAGATTCTTGGAAATGGCGAACTTACTAAGAAGCTTACAGTTCAGGCAGATGCATTCAGTGCAGGAGCTGTAGCTAAGATCGAGGCGTTAGGTGGAAAAGCAGAGGTGATCTAATGTTAGAAGCATTTCGAAAGGCATTCAAGATAAAGGATATTCGAAAGAAGATCGGATATACATTTTTGATGTTAATCGTAATACGAATTGGATCGCAGTTGCCAACACCAGGCGTAAATGGTGAATATATTAAGAATTTCTTTGCTCAAAACACTGGAGAGGCGTTCAATTTGTTTAACGCCTTCACCGGTGGCTCTTTTGAGCAAATGTCTGTATTTGCCTTAAGTATTACACCTTATATTACTTCATCAATCATAGTTCAGCTGCTTACAATTGCAATTCCGCAGTTAGAAGAGATGCAGCGTGACGGCGAGACTGGAAGAAAGAAGATTGTTGCTATTACAAGATATCTTACCGTTGGTCTTGCTTTAATTGAATCCGGCGCTATGGCAGTTGGATTCGGCCGTCAGGGACTTCTGGTGAAGTATAATTTTGTTAATGCAGCAATTGTCGTATTAACACTCACGGCAGGATCCGCTTTCCTGATGTGGATTGGTGAGAGAATTACAGAAAAAGGTGTGGGCAATGGTATATCTATTGTCCTGGTGATCAACATTATCTCTCGTATTCCGAGTGATATGACGACGTTATTTGACCAGTTCGTGAAAGGAAAAGCGATTGCTTCCGCTGGTCTTGCAGTATGTGTAATCATTGCAATCATCTTAGCATTGGTTGTTTTTACCGTAATCCTGCAGGATGGAGAAAGAAGAATTGCTGTACAGTATTCCCAGAAAGTGGTTGGAAGAAGATCATATGGTGGACAGTCCACTAATATTCCGCTGAAGGTTAACACGGCAGGCGTTATCCCTATTATCTTTTCATCATCTTTGATGCAGTTTCCAATCGTAATTGCAACTTTTCTTGGAAAAGATAATGGTAGTGGAATCGGAAGTGAGATTCTTCGTGGATTAAACCAGAGCAACTGGTGTAATCCGGAACAGATTAAGTATTCGTGGGGACTGGTACTATATATTGTCCTGACTGTATTCTTTGCATATTTTTACACTTCAATTACATTTAATCCATTGGAGATTGCAAATAATATGAAGAAGAGCGGTGGATTTATACCGGGAATTCGTCCGGGAAGACCAACAGTAGAATATTTGACAAAAATCTTGAATTATATTATTTTTGTTGGTGCATGCGGATTGATTCTGGTACAGATTGTTCCGATATTATTCAACGGATGGCTTGGAGCAAAAGTATCCTTTGGTGGTACTTCTCTGATCATTATTGTCAGTGTAGTATTGGAAACACTTAAGCAAATTGATTCAATGACACTTGTAAGAACATACAAGGGATTTTTAAATAGTTAATATTTTGACTCGCGGGAAGTTTTTTTCGCGGGTTAAAATGCTATAAGGAGGAACCGCCAAATGAAAATTATTATGTTAGGTGCCCCAGGAGCGGGCAAAGGAACCCAGGCAAAAAAAATTGCAGCAAAATATGATATCCCACACATTTCCACAGGAGATATCTTCAGAGCCAATATCAAGAATGGTACAGAACTGGGAAATAAGGCAAAAACATACATGGATCAGGGCTTGTTAGTTCCGGATGAACTGGTAGTAGATCTCGTAGTAGACCGCGTACAGCAGGATGATTGCAAGAACGGATATGTTTTAGATGGTTTTCCGAGAACAATTCCACAGGCAGAAGCACTGGATAAGGCACTTGCAGCACTGGGAGACAAGGTTGACTATGCAATCGACGTAAATGTCCCGGATGAGAACATTGTAAACCGTATGGGTGGACGACGTGCATGCGTAGGATGTGGAGCAACTTATCATCTGGTATATGCACCGACAAAGGCAGAGGGAATCTGTGATGTTTGCGGAAAAGAACTGATTTTAAGAGATGATGATAAACCAGAGACAGTTCAGAAGAGACTGAACGTATATCATGAGCAGACACAGCCGTTGATTGATTATTATACAAAAGCCGGTATTTTAAAAACTGTTGACGGAACAGTTGATATTAATGATGTATTTGCAGCAATCGTAGAGATACTTGGAGCATAAGATCATGGCAATTACAATTAAGTCCGAAAGAGAAATCGAATTAATGGCGGAAGCCGGTAAGATACTTGAACGGGTTCATAATGAACTGGAGAAAGCACTGCGTCCGGGAATGAGTACGAAAGATATTGATACTCTGGGTGAGGAGATTATCAGAAGTTATGGATGCATTCCTTCTTTTTTGAATTATAATGGATATCCGGCATCCATCTGTGTATCAGTGAATCAGGAAGTTGTTCATGGAATTCCGGATAAACACAGGATCATTCAGGAAGGCGATATTGTCAGTCTGGACGCAGGAGTTATTTATAAGGGCTATCATTCAGATGCGGCACGAACGCATGCGGTCGGTGAAGTCAGTGAGGAAGCAAAAAAATTGATTCAGGTTACCAAAGAAAGCTTCTTCGAAGGAATAAAATTTGCCAAAGCAGGGAATCATTTATTTGATATATCCGGTGCGATCGGCAGATATGCAGAAGAAAGAGGTTATGGTGTTGTAAGAGATCTATGTGGACATGGAATCGGAACAGCACTTCATGAGGCACCTGAAATTCCGAATTATGAAGTGGGACGTAAAGGTGTGAGATTAAGACCAGGTATGACACTTGCCATCGAGCCGATGATCAATATAGGAACACATGAAGTTGACTGGCTGGACGATGACTGGACAGTTGTAACAAGAGATGGTTCTTTATCGGCACATTATGAGAATACGATATTGATCACCGAAGGCGAACCTAGAATTCTGTCCTTAACCTGTGAGAATGAATAGACTTATATAAGTAAGAGGAAACAGATATGGTGATATATGAAGCAGGCATGCTTGCAAGATCAAAAGCCGGACATGATAAAGCAAAGATGTATATCATAAAAGAAGTGGACGATACATATGTATATCTGGTGGATGGACGAATCAGAAACAACTCGTCCATCCTAAAAAAAACGAAAAAAAAAGCATGTGCAGATCGTTCATGGCACATATAATATGAAAGAACTTGATGATGCAGGCATAAGAAAGTTAATTAAGGATTGGATGAAAGAAGAAAAGTAGGAGGAAGATAGAAATGTCAAAGGCTGACAGTTATTGAAATTGAAGGAACTGTAGTAGAAAAATCTGCCAAACGCAATGTTTCAGGTAGAACTTGAGAATGGACATCAGGTATTAGCTCATATCAGCGGTAAACTGAGAATGAACTTCATCAAGATCCTGCCGGGAGATAAAGTAACATTAGAACTGTCTCCATATGACCTTTCAAAAGGAAGAATTATCTGGAGAGATAAATAAATTCAAAAAAAGCTATTGACTTATATTGCAAATAGATGCTATACTATATAAGCACGTTTTCTAGGCATGTTTATGCACTGAAATCTATGAGTTGCGATTTCAAATGGAAATGTGTGCAACAAAGGCATAGCAATGGATGAAAGGAGGATCCCCGTGAAGGTTAGATCATCAGTAAAACCAATTTGCGAAAAATGCAAAGTAATTAAAAGAAAAGGAAGCATTCGCATTATCTGCGAAAATCCAAAACACAAACAGCGTCAGGGTTAATTTCTGAAGAATGTTTGATGTATTTAGGCGGCTGATAGTGGACACGCCAGGCGGTGTGGAAACTATTTCAAATATACAAGGCGCACCCGAAAGACCGGTGATGATCCTCGTATATTGCTTCTAATGCCGGCTCGTCATTACCGCATAGCTTCCAACACTATGAGCGGTGGCCGGAAAGGGCATGATACCGAACATGCCTGGGACAAAAATACAGGTCCCCTATTAAAGACAATTAACAATGAAAGAAAATGGAGGAAATTCACATGGCTCGTATAGCAGGTGTAGACTTACCAAGAGACAAACGTGTTGAGATCGGACTGACTTATATCTACGGAATCGGTAGAACAAGCGCAACTCGTATCTTGACAGAGGCAGGAGTTAATCCTGATATTCGTTGTAGAGATCTTACAGACGATGATGTAAAGAAAATCAGTGCTGTAATCGATGAGACACAGACAGTAGAAGGTGATCTTCGTAGAGAAATCGCTCTCAACATCAAGAGATTACAGGAAATCGGATGCTATAGAGGAATCCGTCACAGAAAAGGACTTCCGGTTCGTGGTCAGAAGACTAAGACAAATGCAAGAACAAGAAAAGGTCCTAAGAGAACAGTAGCAAACAAGAAGAAATAATTTATTTGAGGAAAGAGTAGGTTAGTTTTATTATGGCAAAGAAAGTTACAAAAAAGTGACAAAGAAACGTGTCAAGAAAAACGTTGAACACGGACAGGCTCACATCCAGTCATCTTTTAATAACACAATCGTTACATTAACAGATGCACAGGGAAATGCTCTGTCATGGGCAAGTGCAGGCGGTCTCGGATTCAGAGGTTCAAGAAAATCTACCCCTTATGCAGCTCAGATGGCAGCTGAAACAGCAGCTAAAGCAGCATTAGTACATGGTTTAAAATCAGTTGACGTAATGGTTAAAGGACCAGGTTCAGGTAGAGAAGCAGCAATTCGTGCTCTGCAGGCATGCGGAATCGATGTAACAAGTATCAGAGACGTTACACCAGTACCACACAATGGTTGCCGTCCACCAAAACGCAGAAGAGTCTAGTACTATTATTATTCACTACGTTAACGGATTGTATGTGTCCGAATTATATAGGAGGAAAACAAAAACATGGCAGTAAATAGAGTTCCGGTTCTTAAAAGATGCAGATCCCTCGGAATGGATCCAGTTTATTTAGGAATTGATAAAAAGTCTAACAGACAGTTAAAAAGAGCGAATAGAAAAATGAGCGAGTATGGTCTCCAGTTACGTGAGAAACAGAAAGCAAAATTCATCTATGGTGTATTAGAGAAACCTTTCCTGAACTACTTCAAGAAAGCATCTAAGATGAATGGTATGACAGGTGAAAACCTGATGGTACTCTTAGAGTCAAGACTTGACAACGTTGTATTCCGTCTTGGACTTGCCAGAACAAGACGTGAAGCAAGACAGATCGTTGACCACAAGCACGTGCTTGTAAACGGAAAACAGATCAACATCCCTTCATACCTTGTAAAGGCAGGAGATGTGGTAGAAATCAAAGAAACTAAGAAAAACTCACCAAGATACAAAGAAATCGTTGAGGTTACAGGCGGACGTCTTGTTCCAGAATGGTTAGAAGCTGATCTGGAAGGTCTGAAAGGAACAGTAAAAGAACTTCCAAAACGTGAAGCAATCGATGTTCCTGTAGATGAGATGTTAATCGTCGAGTTGTATTCTAAATAATAAACCGTAACCCACAGGAGGTGGACTTAGTGTTTGATTTTAATAAACCCAATATTGAAATAACTGATATTTCAGATGATAAGAAATATGGTAGATTCGTTGTAGAACCTCTTGAAAGAGGTTATGGTACAACATTAGGTAATTCTCTTAGAAGAATTATGCTTTCATCTTTGCCTGGTTCAGCAATCAGCCAGGTTAAGATCGATGGTGTACTTCATGAATTCAGTTCTATTCCGGGTGTTAAGGAAGATGTCACAGAGATCATCATGAACCTGAAATCTCTGGCAATCAAAAACACATCTGAATCTGATGAGCCTAAGACTGCTTATATTGAGTTCGAAGGCGAAGGAGTTGTAACAGCAGCTGACATTCAGGTGGATCAGGATATTGAAATCATGAACCCGGAGACTGTAATCGCTACATTAAACGGCGGTGCAGACAGCAAATTGTATATGGAACTTACCATTACAAATGGAAGAGGCTACGTGAGTGCTGATAAGAATAAGAATGACGAACTGCCAATCGCAGTGATTCCAATTGATTCTATCTACACTCCAGTGGAACGAGTGAACCTTACAGTAGAGAATACCCGTGTCGGACAGATTACAGACTTTGATAAACTTACACTGGATGTATACACAAACGGCACACTGCTTCCGGATGAAGCTGTAAGTTTGGCTGCAAAGGTACTTAGTGAACATCTGAAACTCTTTATTGATCTGTCAGAAGTAGCACAGGCTGCAGAAGTTATGATCGAGAAAGAAGACAATGAGAAAGAAAAAGTTCTTGAAATGAGCATTGATGAACTTGAACTTTCTGTTCGTTCATACAATTGTTTGAAGAGAGCTGGTATCAATACAGTTGAAGAACTGACAAACAGAACACCGGAAGATATGATGAAAGTACGTAACCTTGGACGTAAGTCTCTGGAAGAAGTACTTGCAAAATTAGATGAGTTAGGCTTAAGCCTCAGCAAAGGTGAAGAATAATCTGTCAGTAAGCCCGTAAGTGCATGGCAGAGCATTTGGCTAGTAAGCCCGAAGAAGCATAACCAAGTGTTATAATGGAGGATATTTAAAATGGCAAAATATAGAAAACTTGGCAGAACATCAAGCCAGAGAAAAGCATTATTAAGAAACCAGGTAACAGCACTTCTGAACAACGGTAAGATCGTTACAACAGAAGCTAAGGCTAAAGAGATCCGCAAGATCGCTGAAGGACTTATCGCATTAGCTGTTAAAGAAAAAGATAACTTCGAAGAAGTTACTGTAAAAGCTAAAGTTGCCCGCAAAGATAAAGATGGCAAGAGAGTAAAAGAAGTTGTAGATGGTAAGAAAGTTACTGTATATGACGAAGTTGATAAAACAATCAAAAAGGATATGCCAAGCAGACTGCATGCTCGTCGTCAGATGCTGAAGGTTCTTTATCCTGTAAAGGAAGTTCCAACTGCACAGGCTGGAAAGAAGAAAAATACAAAAGAAGTTGATCTTGTAGCAAAATTATTCGATGAGATCGCTCCTAAGTATGCAGATCGTAACGGTGGATACACAAGAATCGTTAAGATCGGTCAGCGTAAAGGTGATGCAGCTATGGAAGTTCTGATTGAACTTGTATAGTTAGAAGTCAATAAAAGTATTGAAAACCTCACACAATCATGTGTGAGGTTTTTTTGTATAAAGATACAGGAAGAGTGGCAGACAGGATTTTGGAAATAAACGGACAATTAAAGATTTGTTAAAAATCTGACTATAGCGTTAAATTTACTACTATTAACAAATATGATTACAAATTGTCAAATAAATGATATAATACCGATATCACATTTGAAATGAATTGTGCAAAAAACTGATAATTGCAATTCATATGTACTGTAAATTGAAAACAAACAGATGGAAGGTAGGAATAAAGAATGAGCAGACTGGAAATTGCCTCTCCAAAAAAAGCAAAGATCGTAATGGAAGGCCTTTATAAAGATCTGGAAAGAAGAATCGAATCAAGTCCTCCGGGATTATGTCCTGTAGATATGGCAAGAGCATTTCTTGAGTTATGTCATGCACAGACCTGTGGAAAATGTGTACCTTGCCGTATCGGATTAGGTCAATTGAACAATTTCATCCGTGAAGTACTGGATGGAAAAGCAACTATGAAGACGCTGGATATTATGGAGCAGACTGCACTTTCAATCATGGAATCAGCAGACTGTGCAATCGGATATGAGGCTGCTAATATGGTATACAAAGGATTGATCGGTTATCGTGATGATTACGTTGAACATATCCAGAACGGAAGATGTACCTGTACCTATAATCAGCCGGTACCATGTGTATCTTTATGTCCTGCACATGTAGATATTCCGGGATATGTTGCACTGGTAGGTGAAGGCAGATATGCAGATGCGATCCGTCTGCTGAGAAAAGATAATCCGTTCCCGACTACATGTGGATTTATCTGTGAACATCCATGTGAAGCAAGATGTAGAAGAAATATGGTGGATGATTCTATTAATATCCGTGGATTAAAACGTGTAGCAGCAGATTTTGCGGGAGAAGTTGATCCTCCGCAGTGTGCACCGGATACAGGAAAAAAGATTGCAATCCTTGGTGGAGGACCTGGTGGTTTGAGTGCAGCTTATTATCTGCAGTTAATGGGACATCAGACAACTGTATATGAGATGCTTCCGAAATTAGGAGGAATGCTTCGTTATGGTATTCCGAACTACAGACTTCCGAAAGACAGACTTGACGATGATATCCGTGCGATACTGAAGACAGGTGTGCAGGTGAAAAAATGGTCTGAAGATCGGTCAGGATATTACAATCCAGCAATTGAGACAGGAATATGATGTTGTTCTGATTACAATCGGGGCAAGTACAGATAAAAAATTAGGATTAGAAAACGAAGATGCAGACGGAATCTTATCAGCTGTACAGTTCCTGCGTAACGTAGGAAAGAACCAGATTATGGATCTGACAGGAAAGGAAGTTGCTGTTATCGGTGGAGGTAACGTATCTATGGATGCAGTCCGTACAGCAAAACGTCTGGGTGCAAAGAAAGTAAGTATTGTTTACAGACGAAGGGTTGCGGATATGACTGCACTTCCGGGAGAAATAGACGGAGCCGTTGCAGAAGGTATTGAATTACAGACATTGAAAGCACCGTCATCCATTGATGTAGATGAGAATCATCATGTAAAAGGAATCTATGTGACCCCTCAGATGGTGAGCTCGATCAGAGACGGAAGAGCAAGCATCAAACCTACAGGTGAAGAAGATATTTACATACCATGCGATGTATTAATCGTAGCAATCGGACAGAATATTGAAACACATCACTTTGAACAGGCCGGTATTCCGGTAGAACGAGGTAAAATTGTTACCAAAAGCACAGGAGCATTCGAGAACCTTCCGGGTGTATTTGCCGGAGGGGATTGTGCGAGCGGACCGGCTTCAGTTATTAAGGCAATTGCAGCAGCAAAAGTTGTAGCGCTAATATTGATGAGTATCTTGGATATCATCATGAGATCTCCTGTGATGTTGATATTCCGGAAGCACATCTGGATGATCGTACACCTTGCGGAAGAGTAAATCTTACAGAAAGAGAAGCGTGTGAAAGAGTCTGTGATTTTGAGGCAGTAGAAAATTGTATGACAGAAAAAGAAGCGAAACAGGAAGCAGGAAGATGCCTTCGCTGTGATCACTTCGGGTACGGTATATTTAAGGGAGGCAGAGAGACATTATGGTAAATCTTACAATAGATGGAAGAGAGATAACGGTAAAAGAGAATACCACGATCATGGAAGCTGCATCCCAGAATGGAATTCCAATTCCGAAACTTTGTTATTTAAAAGGAATCAATGAAATTGCGGCCTGTCGTGTCTGTGTAGTGGAATTAGAAGGAAAAGAGAAACTTATCACTTCATGCAATAATGTCGCAAAAGAAGGTATGGTCATCCATACGAACAGTCCGAAAGTCAGAAGACACAGAAGAACAACGGTAGAGCTGATCCTTTCGCAGCATGATTGTGAATGTGTTACCTGTTCCAGAAGTGGAAACTGTAGTCTTCAGACGATTGCAAATGACCTGAATATTATAGATATTCCGTTTAAAATGGAGATTGAAAGACAGCCATGGAATAAAGAATTCCCATTGATCAGGGATTCTTCCAAGTGTATAAAATGCATGCGCTGTGTACAGGTTTGTGAAAAAGTACAGGGACTTGGTGTATGGGATGTGGAAGGAACAGGATCAAGAACTACGATCAATGTGGCTGGTCACAGGACAATAGAAGAAGCTGACTGCGCATTATGCGGACAGTGTATTACACATTGTCCGGTTGGTGCGTTAAGAGTAAGAGATGATACAGAAGATATATGGGATGCAATTGCAGATCCGGACAAGATTGTAGTTGCACAGGTAGCTCCGGCTGTCAGAACAGCATGGGGTGAGGAATTTGGACTTTCTGATGAAGAAGCAACAGTTGGAAAGATCCTTGATGCTTTGAAGAGAATGGGAGTCGACTATGCTTTTGACACCACATTTTCGGCTGACTTGACAATTATGGAAGAAGGGACGGAATTTTTGCACAGATTTACTGCAGGGGAATTGAAAGAGCGTCCGATGTTTACTTCCTGTTGTCCGGGCTGGCTTAGATTTATCAAATCACAGTATCCACATCTGGTGAGACAGCTTTCTACGGCGAAATCACCGCAGCAGATGTTCGGAGCTGTGATGAAGACTTACTTTGCAGAGAAGATCGGAGTATCGCCGCAGAGGATTTACACAGTATCAGTAATGCCATGTGTGGCCAAAAAAGAAGAAAAGGAGATGGAACTGTTCTATCAGGAATATGCAGGACATGATGTTGATGCAGTTATTACGACAAGAGAACTGACAAAGATGATCAAATCAGCGCATATCAGTCCGGATACACTGTCAGATATAGAAAGTGACCGGCCAATGCAGGATGGAACAGGAGCAGGTGTAATTTTTGGTGCAACAGGAGGTGTCATGGAGGCAGCTCTTCGTACGGCATACTATCTGCTTAAGAGTGAGAATCCGCCGGAAGATGCTTTTAAAGCGGTAAGAAGTACCGGATTCAATGAGAATGAGGGAATTCAGGAGGCGGATTTCCAAATTGACAATGTAACTGTCAGAACGGCTGCAGTTAGTGGCCTGGGTAATGCACGGGCACTTCTGGACCGTATCAACAAAGGGGAAGTACATTACGACTTCGTAGAAGTCATGGCTTGTCCTGGAGGATGTGTAGGCGGCGGTGGACAGCCGATTCATGATGGAAGGGAGATGGCATACGAAAGAGGACGTAAACTCTATCATCTGGATGAGAATGCAAAACGCAGATTTTCGCATGAAAATCATGATGTACGAAAAATGTATGAAGAATATTTTGTAAAACCAAATTCGCCGAAATCACACATGCTGTTACATACTGAGCATAATTTGGAACGTTTTTAAATATCAATGTGTACAGAAGAAGCTGCCGGCGGCAGCTTCTTTGTGTATAGTGAAAGAGGTGGTAAAAGCAATCTGTTAAAGAATTATCAAATATGTGAAAAAAATATCAAAAACATATTGACAAAGAATTAACAAATGGTTATACTAAGACCATCGAAAACAAACAAAAACTCACAGGAGGATAATCAACATGGCGACAAAGAAAAAAGAGAATGTAGTACCAGAGATTATTGACAACGTAGAAGCTCTCGAAGCTAAGATGAAAGCAATGAGAGAAGCTCAGAAAAAATTTGCTACCTATACACAGGAACAGGTAGATAAGATCTTTTTTGAAGCAGCAATGGCAGCAAATAAGATGCGTATTCCACTTGCTAAGATGGCAGTAGAGGAGACAGGACGTGGACTTGTAGAAGACAAGATCATCAAAAATCATTACGCAGCAGAGTATATTTATAATAAGTATAAAAATGACAAGACATGTGGTGTGATTGAAGAAGACAAAGCATACGGAATTAAAAAGATTGCAGAACCAGTTGGTCTGGTAGCAGCTGTTATTCCAACTACAAACCCTACATCAACAGCAATCTTTAAGACACTGATCTGTTTGAAAACAAGAAATGCAATCATCATCAGTCCACACCCGGCAGCAAAGGCATGTACAATTGCAGCAGCAAAAGTTGTTCTTGATGCAGCAGTAAAAGCCGGAGCACCGGAAGGAATCATCGGATGGATTGATGTTCCTTCATTAGAGCTGACAACAACAGTTATGAAAGATGCTGATGAGATTCTTGCAACAGGTGGTCCTGGAATGGTTAAATCTGCATATTCTTCAGGAAAACCGGCACTTGGTGTTGGACCTGGTAACACACCTGTTATCATTGATGATTCCGCAGATATTAAGATGGCAGTTAACTCCATCATCCATTCTAAGACATTTGACAATGGTATGATCTGTGCTTCTGAACAGTCAGTAACTGTACTGGACAGCATCTATGATGAAGTTAAGAAAGAATTTGCATACCGTGGATGCTACTTCCTCAAGAAGGGAGAAGAACTTGATAAAGTTCGTAAGACAATCATCATCAACGGAGCATTAAATAATAAGATTCCTGGAAAATCAGCATATGAGATCGCTAAGTTAGCAGGTGTTGAAGTACCGAAGGCTACAAAGATCCTGATCGGTGAAGTAGAATCTGTTGATATTTCGGAAGAATTTGCACATGAGAAATTATCTCCTGTACTGGCTATGTACAGAGCTAAGACATTTGATGAGGCTCTTGCAAAAGCTGAGCAGCTTGTTGCAGATGGTGGATACGGACATACATCATCACTTTACATCCACCCATCACAGACAGAAAAGATTGAGAAACATCAGCAGGCTATGAAGACTTGCCGTATCCTGATCAATACACCTTCATCACAGGGTGGTATCGGAGACCTTTACAACTTCGGACTTGCTCCATCTCTTACACTTGGATGTGGTTCTTGGGGAGGAAACTCTGTATCTGAGAACGTAGGTGTGAAACACCTGATCAATATCAAGACAGTTGCAGAGAGGAGAGAAAACATGCTGTGGTTTAGAACACCTGAGAAAGTATACTTTAAGAAAGGCTGCATGCCTGTAGCATTAGATGAACTCGGAACTGTAATGCATAAGAAGAAAGCGTTCATCGTAACAGACAGTTTCCTGTACAAGAATGGTTATGTAAAACCGATCGAAGATAAATTAGATCAGATGGGAATCCAGCATACATGCTTCTTTGAAGTTGCTCCAGACCCAACTCTGCAGTGCGCTAGAAGAGGTGTAGAACAGATCAGAGCATTTGAGCCAGATACGATCATCGCTCTTGGTGGTGGATCCGCAATGGATGCCGGAAAGATTATGTGGTTAATGTATGAGCATCCGGAAGCAAAATTCGAAGATATGGCTATGGACTTCATGGATATCCGTAAGAGAGTATACACATTCCCTAAGATGGGAGAGAAAGCTTACTTTATAGCTATCCCAACATCTTCAGGAACAGGTTCAGAAGTAACTCCATTCGCAATCATCACAGATGCTGATACAGGAGTAAAATGGCCTATCACAGACTACGAATTAATGCCAAACATGGCTATCGTAGATGTTGACAATGCAATGACAGCACCTAAGGGACTGACAAGTGCATCTGGTATCGACGTAATGACACATGCAATCGAAGCATATGTATCTATCATGGCTACAGACTTTACAGATGGTCTTGCTATGAAGGCAGTAAAAGCTGTATTTGATTACTTACCATCAGCATACGAGAACGGAGCTAACGATCCAATCGCAAGAGAGAAGATGGCTAACGCTTCATGCATGGCTGGTATGGCATTCGCAAATGCATTCCTTGGACTGAACCACTCTATGGCTCACAAACTTGGTGCATTCCATCACCTGCCACACGGTATTGCTAACGCTGTAATCCTGACAGATGTAATGCGTTACAATGCTGCAGAAGTACCTACAAGAATGGGAACATTCTCTCAGTATCAGTATCCACATGCACTTGCAAGATACGCAGAATTAGGACGTTTTGCAGGATGCAAAGGTAAGACAGATGAAGAAGTATTTGAGAACTTCATCGCTAAACTGGAAGAACTCAAAGAGAAGATTGGCATTAAGAAGACAATCAAAGATTACGGTGTAGATGAGAAATACTTCCTGGATACATTGGATGATATGACAGAGCAGGCATTCAACGACCAGTGTACAGGAGCTAACCCAAGATATCCTCTTATGAGTGAGATGAAAGAAATCTACCTGAAATGCTATTATGGAAAATAAAAAAGGCGTAATATAATATCCATGAGATTTTTGTTTGGAGGTTGGATAATGTATTGAGCATAGGAAAAGTGCAGCGTTTGACGGTGCACTTTTTCTTATGTCAAAATATTGATAAAAAAATAACAATAAATATGCAGAATAAAAAATAGTGAAAAAAATATCAAAAAACTATTTAAAAATCTGACAATAAGGTATATAATACAGATAACAAGAAGGAAAAGGGCAAAAGATTCAAATAACCTATATTTTCTTAAATTGCAACGATTTTATTTGTTAAATTTATATAATTATCGATGCGCAAAATTGGTTAATTTTTACAATGGAATTGTCAATAAGTAAACACCGCAACACCATATCCTGGCAGTGGATAGTCAAACGAAAACTCTCTGTGATCACATTCCTGTGCCTCTGCTTTAAATACCTCCGGTTTCTCCAAAAGTCCATGTTCATTCATGATCAGTTTATACTGTTTTTTCTTTGGAACACCGACACGATAATCCGGGCGGTCAACCGGCGTAAAGTTTACAATAAACAGAAGGTTATTTCTCTTTGTAGGAGATTTTCTTACCAGACTGAAAATACTTCTGTATGCATCGTCTGCATTGATCCACTCAAATCCGTCAGGATCGTTGTCCCCTGCATACAATGCAGGATACTTTGTATACATATGTAAAAGCGTCTTTACAAACTCCTGAAGATCCTGATGTGGTTTTTCATTCAGAAGATACCAGTCAAGCTCCCTCTCCTCACTCCATTCACGCAGCTGTCCAAATTCCTGTCCCATAAACAGAAGTTTTTTGCCTGGATGGAACAGCATAAATGCATACGCAGCTTTCAAATTACGAATCTTTTCTTCCGGATAGCCTGGCATCTTATTAACCATAGAACATTTCAAATGTACGACTTCATCATGCGAGATGACAAGGACATATTTTTCACTGTATGCATAAGTCATAGAAAATGTCATCTTATTGTGATTGTCCTTACGGAAATATGGATCCAATTTCATGTATTCAAGAAAATCATTCATCCATCCCATATTCCATTTCAAAGAGAATCCAAGTCCTCCATCTTCAGCTTTTCCGGTAACCTGTGGCCATGCGGTAGATTCTTCTGCTATCATGACCGTTCCATGATTTCTTCCAAGTACAACGGTATTCAAATGTTTGAAAAACTCAATTGCTTCAAGGTTTTTGTTATCACCATATTTATTAGCAACCCACTCGCCATCCTTCTTTCCATAATCCAGATAAAGCATAGATGCTACTGCATCAACACGAAGTCCGTCTACATGACACTCTTCAATCCAGTAGAGTGCATTGGCAATCAGGAAGTTTTTGACCTCCGGACGGCCATAGTTATAAATCTTGGTTCCCCAGTCCGGATGTTCTCCCTGTCTCGGATCTTCATGTTCATATACTGCTGTACCGTCAAAATTTGCGAGGCCTTGTGCATCTTTCGGAAAATGTGCCGGTACCCAGTCCAGAATAACTCCAATCTTATTACGGTGCAGATAATCGATCATATACTTGAAATCCTGAACAGAACCATAACGGGAGGTTGGTGCATAATATCCTGTGACCTGATATCCCCATGAGCCATCAAACGGATGCTCGGCAATTCCCATAAGTTCTACATGTGTATAACCCATTTTCTTTACATAGGCAGCAAGTTCATGTGCCAGTTCACGGTAATTATAAAATCCCGGATCATCTTCATCTTTTGCTTCATGTTTCTTCCAGGAACCGGGGTGTACCTCATAAATGGCCATAGGATCTCTGATTTCATCAAATTCCGGACGTCTTTTCATCCAGGTAGTATCTTTCCATTTATAATCAGAAATGTCCGCAATTCTGGATGCAGTGCCAGGTCTCAGTTCTGCTTCATTGCCATATGGATCAGCTTTGTATAATTCTTCACCATGATAGCCGATAATATAGAATTTATAGAGATCTCCAACCTTTGCTCCGGGTATAAATGTCTCATATACCCCAATTGGTCCGACTTTCTTCATTGGATTTGCCTGTGTATTCCAGTTATTAAACTCTCCAACAACAGAAACTGATCTGGCATTTGGTGCCCACACAGCAAAATATACACCTTTCTTACGCCTCTGTATCGTCGGATGGGCTCCTAATTTCCTGTAAATGTCATAATGGGTTCCCTGTCCGAACAGATACTGATCCAGCTCTGTAAACTGCAACTTCTCTCCCATTCAAACGTACCTCCCTTAACAGCTATTTTATTCCGGCACTCTTTACAACTCTGCGCCTCCCATCAGCATTATGCACATTTATCATGCTGATATTTTGCATTTTTATAGACATATTATACCAATCCATAATGTTCCCGTCAATTAAAATAAGAAATTACAAGTACACAAAAAGAGGACTTGTCCGATTGCGCTTTCGAACTTGTCCTCTTTTGTGGATTCTTATTTTATATAGAATTAATATCCTGTATCATACCCATCTCCGGAGTCCTCATCTGCATAATCACTTCCGTCTCCGGAACTGTCATCATAAGATCCATCGTCTGAGCTGTTATCTCCGGAACTGTCATCTGATGAACTTCCATCCCCGGAAGAGTCATCGCCTCCTGAGCTGTCATCTCCGGAAGAACTGTCGGAACTCTCATCACTTCCATCACTGACATCACTGCTGTCCGAAGATCCTGTATCACTTACATCAGAACTATCTGTTGAGCCGTCATCTGAGGTAGTACCATCTGATACCGCTGTACCATCACTGCTTCCGTCAGAAGAACCACTGTTATATCCTGCAACGATACCCTTCTGAAGTGAACTGTCCCAGAAATCAGAGTAGTTTGCATTCTGTAAAGTAACTCCCTTGGCTGCTGCAAGCTCACTGACTGTCATCAGTTTATAGCCTTTGGCTACCAGTTCCGGGATCATCTTGATCGCAGCCTGTACGGATGGCTCATGAATATCATGCATCAGAATGATCGAACCGTCAGTAAGATCTCCGTTCATAATCTCATTATAGTCTTTGTCAACATCCTTATAACTCCAGTCAAGAGAATCCAGCGACCATGTAAAGAATGGTTTCTGTACAGTAGCAATGATATCATCACTCCAGTTTCCATATGGTGCTCTGGCAACACTTGCCTTCTGTCCACATGCCTTCTCCAGAGCTGCATCTGTATCTGAAAAACTCTTTGGCAACTGCATCCATATCAAGATCATACAGATCAGATGATCCCAGGAATGAGATCCGATCTCACATCCAATGTCTACCATTCGCTGAACTTCGCTCTGCCAGTTCTCAACATTCTGTCCGAGCATAAAGAATGTCGCATGTGCATTATTCTGTTCCAGGCAGTCCAGAAGCTGGTCTGTATACTCTCCCGGGCCATCATCAAACGTAAATGCAATTCTTGTCTTATGCTGACTCGGATCATACGTTCCGTCATCACTGAAATAATAGTCATCAAAACCAACACTTACCCAGCCGGTCTGTGTATAACCATTGTCTCCAAAATAATATGTAGAACCATCTATTTCCTGCAGGCCGCCTGCATAATATGTACCATCCGAGTTCTGATACCATTTTCCGTTCTCATCCTCATGCCAGCCAGCAGTCAGCTGTGAAGCCTTTGTCAGACACTCGCACCCTTCAGCGGTTTACGGATTGCTGCATTTGTGTCTTTTTCTATCTGTGTCTTCAGTTCCTGAATCTCCCGTATTGATATTCGCATTCGTATCTGTTTCTGCCTGTACCTGTGCCGGTTTATCTGTATTTTTCCCTCCGACCCGATTAATGACCGGAAGAATGATTCCTCGTATCACAAAGACAAATACGAGAATTATTGCAACAATATACGCGCCTTTTTTTCATCATCTGACGACGTCTTATCTGCTGTTGCTTTTTGCGCATTCGTTCACGCAATACCCTTTTATCCATCTACTCCACCTGCTGTATTTTCTATAACTTTTTTGTCTATTTATTATCATAACGCATTTAATTCTGAAATACAATCACAATTCCTGAACTAAATCAAGTTATTCTGTGAATGATGATCCAATACTTCAGCAGGTATATCAGATAACTCTTTTTAATTCAAAATTCTCTGTTACCAGAAGAAGATCTGCCTCTTTACCTGTATGAACAGACCCTGTTCTGTCATAAATCCCAATACTTCTTGCCGGATTTCTCGTGGCTGCAAAAATCGCCTGGTCTACAGGCACACCAAATTCTATTGCCTTGCACATACAGCCAAACAGATTTGTCGCAGATCCTGCCAGTGTTCCGTCTTTCAGCACTGCCTTGCGGTCCTTCACAGTTACTTCCTGTCCGCCGAGCTCATATGTACCGTTTTTCATCCCTGTTGCACGCATGGAGTCACTGATCAGAATCACTCTTTCCGGTCCGAACATTTTGAATGTTGTTCTGATCACGGATGGATGAATATGATAACCATCACAGATCAGTTCAACCATACATTCCGGATCATCCGAAGCCGCTCCGATCAGTCCCGGTTCTCTGTGAGCCAGTGGCTGCATCGCATTATAAAGATGCGTTACGTGATGTGCTCCCAGTGCCATTGCTTCTGCCGCACATTCATAATCTGCCGCTGTATGTCCCAGAGATATCTGTACTTCTTCCTTCATTTCCCGTATGAAGTCCATAGCTCCTTTTACATTCGGTGCCAGTGTTACAAGTCGGATTCTTCCACCTGATACTTCATTCAATTCCTTTACAAAATCTGCATCCGGTTCTGTAATCCATTCTTCCACATGTGCGCCCTTCTTAACAGGATCCAGAAACGGTCCTTCCATATTGATACCTGCAACCGTTGCTCCATCGCCGGACTTTTCTGCTTCCCTGATCCCTTTGAAAATCTTCTTAAGCTGTTCCTTCGGAAGTGTCATGGAAGTCGGACAATATGATGTTATTCCACTTTGTCTCTCATATCTTAAGATTTTTTTCAGACCTTCCGGATCACCGTCAGAAAAATCTTCCCCATATGCTCCATGGCTGTGGATATCCACAAGACCGGGAATCACCATAAGACCCTCGGCATCTATAACTTCCTCTTCAGCGGTTGCTTCAAATGCCTCTGTCAGTCTGTGATTTCTGATATAAAGTGTTTCCTTGCGAAAACTTCCATCTTCCTGAAAAACATTTCCATTTTTTATGATCATCCTTCATTTGCCACATCATCTTCCGATGCAGTTTCCTCACTTTCTTCTGCAGTGTCACTGCTATCTTCCTCTGACGCATTATCTTCTATAGTGTCTTCTGCAGCATCAACTCCTGTGTCTTCACTTTCCGGATCTGCATCTTCATTTGCCACATCAGCTTCTGTTGCAGAAGTTTCATTTACTGTCGCATTATCCACTATAAAACGTTCCACACGCATCAGTGCCAGTGATTCATTTACTTCCTGTTCACCATAATATGCAACCAGCTGATCAAAACTCTCATAGCCATATTCTGATAACAGCTCGTCCTTTAATGTCTGTATATCGTCATCATCAAGGCTGAGTCCTTCTGCATCCATGATTCCCTGAACAATAAGGTTCTGTTCCACTTTGGATTCTGCATACTGCTGGCAGTCTTCCTCATAATCTTCTTCAGACATTCCCTGTGCCTTAAGGAAATCAGACATTTCCATACCTGCTTCTTTGACATAATTTTCATTGAGTTTTTTGTATGCTTCAACCGCCTTATCCACATCTTCTTCCGGATATTCTTTTACTTCAGAATTTGCGAGTACTTCGCTCCAGGCATTACTGTAAAGATCATAATCTGCTGATTTTGTCTCATTTTCTTCGAGTTCTTTTTTGACGGCTGCACGATACTCGTCAACTGTCTTGTATTCTGTATTGGCAGCTACCCACTCATCATTCAGTTCGGAAGGCCGCGTGAACTTCTGCAGCGTAACTTTAAACACAACCGGTTTACCGGCAACAGATTCTTCATAGTAATCATCCGGGAAAGTCAGGTCCAGTTCTTTTGTCTCTCCCTTTTTCATGCCAATGATTCCATCCTCGAATCCATCGATCATTCCGCCCTCGCCAATCACAAGATCATAATCTTCTGCAGAACCCCCATCAAATTCTTTTCCGTCTATCGTTCCGGTAAAATTAATCGTTACCGAATCGCCCTCTTCTACTGTTCCGTCATTTACCTCTGTTCCTTTTTCTTCAAGATTATAATCGATTTCTGCCTGTACATCATCATCCGTTACAGTAACCGATGCTCTGTCCAGTGTCAGTCCCTTATATTCTCCAATCGTAACATATTTTGAAACATCAGAAACAGACACCAGTCTGACTGCCGAAGCAGATGTTTTTTTATCTGAGGATGCAGAATCTTTTTTATTCCCTGTATCCTGTGTTGTCTCGGTTTTGGTTTCTTTTGTATCAGATCCGCCACATGCTG
>ENA-OPYX01000448-OPYX01000448.1-human-gut-metagenome-genome-assembly--contig:-NODE-448-length-24169-cov-3.105191_pt1 | contig 24169 bp, 30 predicted proteins | sample MGYA00242639_ERZ504486 | MGnify/ENA primary metagenome ERZ504486 (study PRJEB26092, sample SAMD00036296) | human gut metagenome | host: Homo sapiens | study: EMG produced TPA metagenomics assembly of... | reverse complement strand
ACGAGCTTCTTTCTGAAATAGTTGATTATAACGGTATGACAAATCATGTCGGTTTGCCAGTAAAAATAAAAAGCAAATTTAAACGTCTTAATGTAGAACAACTTTTTGATGATGTGGAAAAAGTAAGAGAATACGGATATAAATATCATTTTATCGGAGAAGATACTCCGAATGAGTTGGTTCCTTACATAGCTAATATGAGTGATGCTTTGGTGGATAGAACTCATACATTAGACTATCTGTCTTGCAAATTTTTTGAGGTAATTGAAGATTTGGGAGTTTCATATTTAGCATACGGCAATGCTTCCGGTTCGGATTTTGGAACAGGGGAATATCGTCTATTTTGATAAATGATTTTTCTTTCGGTCATAGAATAATTAACATAAGTATTCTTGCTACCGGAAAGACTGTGAATGACGCAAAGTATGGCAATTCTGATGGTAAAAGCGTTCTTACTGTAGTCACTTCGTGATGAAGAAAAAGACAGTATGGTTGTGCAGAATTAATTTGAATAAATTCTTGAAATTAGAAAATGGCTATTTGTATTTGACGCATAACGGTGCAGTGGTCACAAAAGGTGCTTCGACCAAAGTGCTCAGAGATATGATTTATAATGAAGTAATACAATGATTTGCAATGACAAAATATTTTTTAGGCAAATTTTATGGGGACGATTTGTTGTATATGGATACACCTGAATTTGCGGAAGTGATAAAAAGAGTTATAATTTATTCGATAATCAGAGATAGATATAAATCAAATCTTTCATCTCAAACAAAAGTAAAAATTACAGAGTAATTGCTAAATGAAACTAAGATTGGCGGGTTATTTTTGTTTTTTAAATCGTTGGTATACGTTTTTTTACGGATATAAATGAAGAAAGTAGATTGAAGTGATTGTAAAAGAATTTGATACGGTATTACTTAAAGATGGTCGAAAAGCTGCTATTGTGGAGGCTTATGAAAATAAATCTTTCATTGCCGATGTAGGCGATAGCCCAAAAGATTGGGAAACTATAAGTATAACAATAGATGATATTGAAAAAATTATAAGTTAAAGCACGTTCGCAGACGTGTTTTGTTGACATAATTTGATAATTTATGCTATAATACAATCACGCAAGAGGAAAGACGGTTATTTCTGACACCTTTTATAGAATGGGGGTGTCGATATGGATTTGAATTTATTTATACAGATGATAATTCTACTTATCACGCTTGAGATAATCAGAAACATAAAAAAGTAACCGCCTACTCTGCACAGTAGACGGTTAAAGTTTATAATAAACCGTTATGCAGAAATAACCGTTGGTTATTCCTATTGCTTACATTTTATCAAATAAAGTCTTGTATTGTCAATGAGTTTTTGAGAGAATTTATTTTTATAGCCAAGCACGTTTTAGACGTGTTTTTTTTCTTGCCAAAGAAAAAAACATAATCAAATTATTTTGAATGTTTTGTCTGTCATTGTATAGACAAAAAGTGAATTATGTTATATAATAATATAAATAAATATGGCGTAATATAATACAGTATAGCCAAGACGGAGGGAAGGTTATGGCGAATTACGAAGAAAAAACAGTGCTTATGGATGAGGCAACCTCAAAAAGAGCGGTCAGCCGAATTGCATATGAAATTGTTGAGAGAAATCGAGGAACTGAAAATCTTGTCATAATAGGTATTCAAACGAAAGGTGTATCACTTGCAAAGCTTATAATCAAGAAAATCGAAGAAATTGAGGGTATTAAGCTTGAACTTGGAAGTCTTGATATAACGTTTTACAGAGATGATTTGACAAGACTCAGCAAGCACCCGGTAGTTGCAGGAAACGACATTGCATTTTCAATAGAGGATAAGAAAATAATATTAGTTGACGATGTATTGTATTCAGGCAGAACTATAAGAGCGGCGATGGAAGAACTTTTTGACATGGGACGTCCGGAAAAAATCGAACTTGCGGTACTTGTAGACAGAGGAAACCGAGAACTTCCTATCCGTGCTGACTACATTGGAAAAGATGTTCCGACTTCGCATGATGAATATATTGATGTTGTAATAAACGATGATAAATTAGAAAAAGTATCGATATGCGGTAAGGGGGATAATTAATAATGAAGAAAGATTTACTCGGACTTAAAGACATAAGTGCGAAAGAAATAGAAAACATACTTGAAACAGCCGGAACGATGAAACTTATATTAGGTCAGACTAATAAAAAGACTCCTCATCTTCAAGGCAAAACTGTTGTAAATCTGTTTTATGAAAACAGTACAAGAACAAGATTATCTTTTGAGCTTGCGGCTAAATATATGAGTGCCAACGCGGCTAATATTACTGCAAGCGGTTCATCGGTACAGAAAGGCGAAACGCTTATAGACACTGCCGAAACAATCAATGCAATGGGTACCGATATTCTTGTAATGCGACATAATATGAGCGGTGCACCGCATCTTATCGCTCCGCTTGTAAGTGCGTCGGTAATCAATGCCGGTGACGGTATGGACGAACACCCTACGCAAGCACTTTTGGATATGCTTACAATCAAGGAGAAAAAGGGCAGTTTTAAAGGTCTTAAAGTTGCGATTATAGGAGATATTTACCACAGCAGAGTTGTGAGAAGTAATGTTTACGGACTTACAAAGCTTGGTGCAGATGTAAGCGTAGGCGGTCCTACAACGCTTATGCCTCCGGGAATGAAACGACTTGGAGTAAAAGTATTTAACAATGTTGAGGATGCGATAAAAGACGCAGATGTTGTTATGGGACTTAGAATACAGCTTGAAAGACAGAAAAAAGGCTTGTTCCCAAGTATAAGAGAATATTACAGATTCTTCGGAGTTGACAACGAGAGATTAAAACTTGCCAAACCGGGCGCACTTGTAATGCACCCGGGACCGGTAAATCGCGGTGTGGAATTTTCATCAAGCGTCATTGACGGTGAACAGAGCGTTATAAACGAACAGGTTACAAACGGTGTTGCAGTCAGAATGGCGGTTATGTATATATTGTCAAGAGGCGGATTTGAAGACTAACGAAAGGGAAAGAATATGAAGATATTAATTAAAGGCGGTAGGGTAGTTGACCCTAAAAATGATTTTGATAAAGTAGCGGATGTACTTGTGGATAACGGCGTTATATCCGAAATAGGCGAAAACATTAATGCCGGCAGTGACGTTACTGTTATAGATGCAGAAGGTAAAATTGTGTCACCGGGACTTGTTGATATGCACAGCCATTTGAGAGATCCGGGACAGGAATATAAAGAAGATATTGAATCGGGTACAAGAAGTGCCGCAATGGGCGGTATCACATCAATCGCTTGTATGCCGAATACAAAGCCTGTAACAGACAGTGAGCCGATTGTTACTTATATAAAGACAAAGGCTAAGGAAATCGGTCATGTAAACGTATATCCGATAGGCTCAATTTCAAAAGGTCTTGAGGGTAAGGAGCTTGCTGAAATCGGCGAACTTAAAAATGCCGGTGCGGTTGCAATATCAGATGACGGCAGACCTGTTGTTGAATCGGGGCTTATGCGAAGAGCGTTGGAATATGCAAAAATGTTTGATATAGCCGTTATATCTCACTGCGAGGACTTGGGACTTGCCGACGGCGGTCAGATGAACGAGGGCTTTATGGCAACATATCTTGGTTTAAAGGGTATAACAAGAGCGGCAGAAGAAGTAATGGTTTCAAGAGATATACTAATCGCAGAAGCTACACATACTGCAATTCACATTGCGCATGTAAGTACAAGAGGTTCTGTTGAACTTGTAAGACAGGCTAAAAAACGCGGAGTAAACGTTACTTGCGAAACTTGCCCGCATTACTTTACACTTACTGAAAATGCTGTTGACGGCTTTAATACAAATGCGAAAATGAACCCGCCTTTAAGAACTTCTGATGATGTCGAGGCAATCAAAGAGGGATTGAAAGACGGAACGATTGATTGTATCGTAACAGACCACGCACCGCACCATATTGATGAGAAAAAATTGCGAGTTTGCACTTGCATTAAACGGTATCGTAGGTTTTGAAACATCATTGGGATTGGGACTTCAATACCTTGTAAAATCCGGTGTTTTGACTTTGAACGAACTTATTGAAAAAATGGCAGTTAATCCGTCAAGAATACTAAGAATTAATAAAGGCAGTTTGTCGATAGACGCAGACGCCGATATTACGATATTTGATCCGTCAAAAGAATGGACGGTTGATATTTCAAAATTCCAGTCAAAGAGCAAAAACTCTCCGTTTGACGGCTTTACTCTTTGCGGTAAACCGGAATACGTTATAGTAGGCGGAAAAATAGTTGTAAACAATGGTGAACTTGCGTAGGAGGTAAACAATGTCAGTAGATTTATTAGTACAGAAAATTAAGGAAAAGGGCAATCCGTCAGTAGCCGGACTTGACCCGAAAATCGAATATGTTCCGGAGTATATCAGAAAAAAAGCATATGCCGAATACGGACAGAATTTAAAGGGCGCGACAGAGGCTATATGGGAATTTAACAAAGGTCTTATAGACGCACTTTATGACGTTGTACCTGCTGTAAAGCCACAGTCGGCTTTCTATGAAATGTACGGTCTGTGCGGTGAGGAAGTAATGCACAGAACTATTTCGTATGCAAAAGAAAAGGGCTTGTATATAATTCTTGACGTAAAGAGAAACGATATAGGCAGTACGGCAGAGGCTTATTCAAAAGCATATCTCGGTAAAGTTGATATAGACGGTGTGGAATGTGAGCCTTGCCCTGTTGACTGTGTTACAGTAAATCCTTATTTGGGAACAGACGGAATACAGCCGTTTGTAAATGATTGTAAGACTTTCGATAAGGCGATATTTGCACTCGTAAAGACATCTAATCCGTCATCCGGCGAATTGCAGGATTTGCTTGTCGGTGACGAACATATATATGAAAAGGTTGCGCAGTGTGTTAATAAGTGGAACGAAGAAACTATCGGCAAGAGCGGATACGGTGCAGTCGGCGCGGTTGTCGGTGCAACATATCCCGAACAGGCGAAAGTTTTGAGAAAACTTATGTCTAAATCATACTTCCTTGTACCGGGTTACGGTGCACAGGGCGGCGGCGCAGAGGGTGTTAAACCATGCTTTAATGAGGACGGACTTGGTGCGATAGTGAACTCGTCAAGAGGTATTATGTGTGCATATAAAAAGGGCGATTGGAAAGAAGAACAGTTTGCCGAGGCGGCAAGAGCAGAGGCAATCAGAATGAAAAATGATCTTACAAGCGTGTTATAAGGAGTAGCAGATGAAAAAAGTTGAGAATTGCAAACTAATCAGCAAGACGGAAATTATAGACGGGATTTTTGATTTTGTAATCGAAAGTGAAGATATTTCAAAAGAGGCACAATGCGGACAGTTCCTTCATATAAATTGCGGTGACAGCACATTTTTAAGACGCCCTATAAGTATTTGTGACGCCGAAAACGGAAAAGTAAGATTTATTTTTGAAGTCAAGGGTAAGGGTACAGAGGAACTTGCCAAAAAAGAAGTTGGCGATTATATAGATGTTATGGGACCTTTGGGACACGGCTTTGAAATAAAGGACAGTGTGAAAAAATGCTGTTATAATCGGTGGCGGCATTGGTGTATTTCCGCTATATAAATTGGCAAAGAATATAAATGCCGATGTATTTCTCGGTTTCAGAAGTAAAGACAGAGTTGTTATGGAAGATGAATTTAACGATGTTTCAAATATGGTTATAGTCGGAACAGATGACGGAAGTTACGGTTACAACGGATATATTGCGTCGGCTATGGAACAATATCTTGATTCGCATAAGTGCGATATGATTTATTCATGCGGTCCTATGCCTATGCTTAAAGCTGTTAAGAAAATTGCGGAAAGCAGAGGTATAAAGTGTCAGGTGTCTTTGGAACAGCGTATGGGCTGTGGTATCGGTGCTTGCCTTGTATGCAGCTGCGAAACGAATAAAGAGGGTACGGACAGATATGCAAAGGTTTGTACAAACGGTCCTGTTTTCTACTCTGAGGAGGTGACTCTGAATGACTAATACAAAAATTGATTTTTGCGGTGTTGAATTTGAAAAACCCTATCGTAACTGCATCTGGTACATTCGGTTTCGGTATGGAATACAATGAATTTGTATCTATCGAGGAGTACGGAGGGTTCGGCGCAAAAGGTCTTACAAGAGTACCGAGAGAGGGAAACAAACCTCCGAGAATTGCAGAAACGCCGAGCGGTATATTAAACAGTGTCGGACTTCAAAATCCGGGTGTTGAGTATTTCGCAAAGCACATAATGCCGATACTTGCGGAATATGACACAAATGTAATTGCAAATATGTCGGGTAACACGATAGAGGAATATTGTGAAATGGCTGAAATTCTTTCAGATACTGACGTTGCAATCATAGAAATGAATATTTCTTGCCCTAATGTAAAGCACGGCGGTTTGGCGTTCGGAACAGACCCTAAAGTAGTAAACGAACTTACAAGTGCAGTAAAAAAACATTCAAAGAAACCGCTTGTTGTAAAACTTTCACCGAATGTAACTTCAATCACTGAAATCGCAAAAGCCGCAGAGGCGGGCGGAGCAGACGGATTGTCGCTTATAAATACGCTTATGGGTATGAAAAATTGACATACACACAAGACGTCCGATTTTAGCAAACAATACAGGCGGACTTTCAGGTCCTGCCGTAAAACCTGTTGCAGTCAGAATGATTCATGAAGTGCATGAGGCTGTAAAATTGCCGTTGATAGGTATGGGTGGCGTTATGAGCGGTGAGGATGTAATCGAATTTATGCTTGCCGGTGCTTCGCTTGTGGCTTTGGGTACAGGACTTTTTGTAAAACCGGATTTAATTCTTCCTGTAAAGCAAGAAATTAAGGAATATATGGAACGTTACAATATTGAAGATATTAACAGCATTATCGGTACTGCTGTTATGAATTAGTTACAAAAAAGAGGGTGGTATCATCCTCTTTTTTGCGGATTATGAGAAATTTTAAAATTAAAAAATGGATTTTTGGGTGCGTATGTTGTATTATAAAAAGCGAAAGTTTTTAAGACATAAAGCATTTTTTGAATAAAATTTCAATATAATATAAATAAAATGTTATAAAATGAGAAAATGGGGGTAAATATAACGTGAAGTGTATTTTTACCTCTGTTTTGATGAAAGATTGGAGCGTATAATATGTACATATTAGCATTAAACGGAAGTCATAACAATGACGGAAATACAGCATTTTTGCTTAACGAAATTTTAAGACACTGTGCCGAAAAGGGTGCAGAAACTGAAATTTGCAGTGTCAGTGAGGCGATTATGGATACAAAAACACCGTTTTGCGTAGCCTGTTCAACGCCTTGTACAAAAAAGTGCTATAAAGATACAAAACTTGATACATTATTTGATAAAATCGAAAGAGCTGATTTTGTTGTTTTCGGAAGTCCTGTTTATTTTGGTTCTATGACGGGTCAGATGAAATGTTTTTTTGACAAGACAAGGGACGCAAGAGCTAATAAAAAGTGGCTCGGAAAGCCTATGGCGGCGGTAACTGTCGGTGCGTCAAAGTACGGCGGTCAGGAAAGGACTTTGGAGCATATTCATTCATGCGCGCTTGTTTCGGGTATGACGCTTATAGGCAACAGCTCTGTATCGGGTATGGGACATTTCGGTGTATCTGCTCAGAAACCGGCAAATGAAGATACATATGCTATAAATCAATGCAAGATTTTAGCAGAAAGAATAATTGAAACGATAAGATAAGTATATTTTTACGCATTATGTGTGAAAATAGTACCATTGATAAAAGGAGGTGACGGTGTGCCAAGAAGAATTTCGGACGATATGATAGCGCAAATATGTGATGAAAATGACATAATTGACTATGTATCGAGATATGTACAATTAAAAAAATCAGGACGTGATTACAGCGGACTTTGTCCGTTTCACCACGAAAAAACACCGTCATTTCATGTAAGTCAGGAAAAACAGCTTTTTCACTGTTTCGGATGCGGTGCGAGCGGTAATTTGGTGCAGTTCGTAATGCGTACAGAAAATCTTGACTTTATTGATGCGTTGAAGCTGCTTGCCGACAATGCAGGTATAATAATTCCCGAAGATGACGGAAATTTTTCGGACGCATCACATGAAAAGAAGAAACGTATTTTGGCGATGAACAAACTTTCAGCGAGATTTTTTTATAATTGTCTGCGTGATAAAAACATAGGCGAAAAAGGTCAAAAGTATTTTGCAAAACGTAATATACCTTGGAAAACGGTTACGGTATACGGTTTGGGATATGCACCCGAAGGACACGATCATTTGCTTAAATATTTGACTTCGCAAGGGTTTAAAACAGAAGAAATTGTCGAGGGCGGACTTGCTGTAAGCCGTGAGGGCAGAATATATGATAAATTCAGAGATCGTGTTATGTTTCCGATAATTGACGTTAGAGGAAATGTTATCGGTTTCGGCGGTCGGATTATGCACGACAATAAAGAAATTAACGGTTATAAAATACCTAAATATCTGAATTCGCCCGAAACACCTGTTTTTGATAAAGGCAGAAACTTATTTTCGCTCAACTTGGCGAAAAATGCAAAATCGTCGGAGATAATACTGTGCGAGGGATATATGGATGTAATATCCGTATATCAAGCCGGTATAAAAAATATTGTTGCAACGCTCGGTACGGCTATTACGGAAAATCAGGCTAAATTGATGTTGCGTTACGGCAGTGAAATACTGATATGTTACGACAGTGACGAGGCAGGTACAAAAGCGGCGTTAAGAGCCATTGACATAATAAACAATGTAGGCGGCAGAGCGAGGGTGATGCGGCTTAAAAATGCCAAAGACCCCGATGAATACATAAACAAAAACGGAGTTGAAAAATTCAAAGAGGCGGTAAAGAATGCGATGCCTGCCACTGAATTTAAGATTTCTTTGATAAAAAAGCAGTACGACGTAACGAGTACGGACGGTAAGATACTGTTTATAGATGAGGTAGTAAACATATTTACAAAATTAAAAGATGCCGTTGAGGTAGACGCCTATATAACGAAAGTCGCGGAGGATACTGGAATAAGCCGAGAGGCGATAGCAAGCAAATACCGCGAAAAAAATATCAAAGGGCAGCTATAAAAGAATACCGACTAAAAATGAGTATCAGAAAAAAGTCGAACAAAGAAAGCGTGAAACAACGAAAAATCAAATGGTTACAAGCAGTTTGCTTGAAGCTGAAAAACGACTTTTGGGACTTATATCGCAAAGTAAAAAAACTTTATAAGATGTCGTCGGCGCATATTAAAAGCCGAGGAATTTGCAACAGATGTGTACAGACGTTTGGCGAAAAGTATGTATGACAGCTATGAAAACGGAATGTCACCCGATCCGGCAATGATGTTAAATGATTTTTCGGGTGACGATTTGAGTGAGGCGTCGGAAGTTTTTTATAATCTTGAAGTTTACAGCGGTGACGAAGAAACCGTCAAAGAACTTTTATATACAATTAAATTGGAGAAGTTGAATATGCATATCAATGCTGAAACAGACCCTACGAATTTGATGGATTTGTTTAAGCAACGTGAAGAACTTCTAAATGAGAAAAATACTTGGGAGGAATAGTTTAATGCAGGAAAAGAAGAAAGACATTAAAAGAGAACTTATCGAAAAAGGTAAGAAAAAAGGGGTACTTACTTTTAAGGAAATAAGTGACGCTTTTGAAGACATTGAAGTGACACCGGAAGAAATAGAAAGACTTTATGACGTTTTTGAAAAAGAATCTATCGAACTTGTTGAAGATTTGGATAAGGAACTTGAAGAAATCGAAAGTAAGTAAGGAAGAACTTGAGGACTTGTCTGTTCCGGAGGGTATCAATATTGATGACCACGATTAAAATGTACCTAAAAGAAATAGGTAAAGTTAATCTGCTTACTCCCGAGGAAGAATTGTCAACTTGCAAAAAAGAATGGCAGACGGAGAAAAAGCGAAAGAACAGCTTGAAGAAATTGGCGAGGAGATAGACGAAGATACTAAAAAACAGATTGATTTATTGATTGCGGACGGCGAAAAAGCAAAGAAAAGCTTGGCAGAGGCTAACTTGCGTCTTGTTGTAAGTATAGCAAAGCGTTATGTCGGTCGCGGTATGCTTTTCCTTGACCTTATTCAAGAGGGAAATCTCGGTCTTATCAAGGCGGTTGATAAGTTTGACTACACAAAGGGTTATAAATTCTCAACATATGCGACATGGTGGATAAGACAAGCTATTACAAGAGCCATTGCGGATCAAGCGCGTACAATCAGAATACCTGTTCATATGGTTGAAACCATCAACAAACTTGTAAGAGTTTCAAGACAGCTTGTGCAGGAACTTGGCCGTGAACCTACGCCGGAAGAACTTGCAAAAGAACTAAATATGCCTGTTGATAAAGTGCGTGAAATTTCAAAGATTTCACAAGAGCCTGTTTCGCTTGAAACTCCTATCGGCGAAGAAGAGGACAGCCATCTTGGCGACTTTATTCCGGATGAGGATGCGCCTGCACCGTCAGAGGCGGCAAGTTTTGTACTTCTAAAGGAACAGCTTGGAGCGGTTTTGGAAACATTGTCTGAAAGAGAGGCGAAAGTTTTAAGACTTCGTTTCGGTCTTGACGACGGACGTGCAAGAACGCTTGAAGAAGTAGGCAAGGAATTTGACGTAACAAGAGAAAGAATAAGACAGATTGAGGCAAAGGCACTAAGAAAACTTCGTCACCCGAGCAGAAGTAAGAAATTAAAAGATTTTCTTGATTAATAACTAAAAAAGCAATACCAAAAGTGTATTGCTTTTTTGCAAATGATTTTTATAAACACGGAGGATATTATGGATTGGATTAAAGTATCTATATTTACGACATCAGAGGGTATTGAGCCTTTGAGCGGAAGACTGTATCAGCTTGGAATAACAGGCCTTGAAATTGAGGACGAAAAAGATTTTAAAGATTTTCTTGAAAACAATAAACAGTATTGGGATTATGTCGATGATGAGCTGATTAAGGAAAAAGAGGGTGAAACGGAAGTAATCGCCTATGTCAGTGATAATGCGGCAGGTCACGAGATGCTTATGGCAATCAGAAATACTGTTGCTGAAATGAAGCAACTTGATGATGAAAATGAGTTCGGTAGACTTGAAATTCATATTGACAATATGAAGGAAGAAGATTGGGCGAATAACTGGAAGAAGTATTTTCATCCGTTGGAAGTAGGCGAAAAAAATTCTTATCAAGCCTGAATGGGAAGAACTTAAAGACAATACCGACAGAATTGTATTCAATATAAATCCGGGTATGAGTTTCGGTACAGGCGGACACTATACAACACAACTTTGTATCGAAACACTTGAAAAATACATAAAACCGGGCGTTAAAGTGCTTGATTTGGGCTGCGGCAGCGGTATTTTGTCAATTATATCATTGTTGTTGGGTGCAGACAGTGCGTTTGCGATTGATATTGACCCGAATGCGGTTGATATTGCATATCAGAACGCAGGCATGAATGATGTCGACATATCGAAATATACGGTTAAAGCCGGAGATATAATTACAAACACAGAATTGCAAAATGAAATTGCCAAAAATGAATATGACGTTGTTGTGGCAAATATTGTTGCAGATGTCATTATAGCGCTTGCTCCAAAAGCACGTGAATATATGAAAAAAGGCGGTGTGTTTATTACTTCGGGAATAATTGAGGACAGAGTAGACGACGTTAAAGCGGCACTTGAAAAATGCGGCTTTGAAATAAATTCAATCAAGCAAAGAAAAGATTGGGTATCTATTGTTTGTAAATAACATTAACGGTGAAAGGAATGATAAAAAATGCTTGAATTAAAGAATAATATTTTTTATGTGGGAGTGAAAGACCCTACACTAAGAACATTTGATATTTTTATGGAAACGGAATACGGTACGACATATAATGCGTATCTTGTAAAGGGTGAAAAAACGGCACTTATAGAAACAGCACACGAAAAGTTACTTGATTCGTATATTTCAAATATCGAAGAAATAATGCCTGTTTCTGAGATTGATTATTTGATATGCAATCATACAGAGCCTGACCATTCGGGAAGTGTCAAGAAGATACTTGAATTAAATCCTGATATTGAAGTTGTGGGCAGTATTGCGGCTATAAGAAATCTAAAAGAAATAACAAATATGACTTTTAAGGAGCATATTGCAAAAGACGGTGCAGAGCTTGATTTGGGTGACGGAAAGGTATTGAAATTCTGTATAGTTCCTAATTTGCATTGGCCTGATACTATGGTGACATATCTTGAAAGTGAAAAGACACTTTTCAGCTGTGACGTATTTGGTGCACACTATTGTGAGGACGCAGTTGTTGACGAGGATATAATTTACTACGATAAGTATGAAAAAGCAATGAAAGTTTATTATGACTGCATTGTATCACCATTTAATTCTTTTGTTGTCAAGGCACTTGAAAAGTTGTCGGCACTTGACATTGAAATGGTTTGTAACAGTCACGGACCTGTACTTAAAAAATATATAGCAGAAGCCGTTAAAAAGTATTCTGCTTGGAGTGCACCAAAAGTTACAGAGAAAAAAACAGTCGCAATATTCTATGCGTCGGCTTACGGATATACAAAGAAAATGGCAGACACTATTGCAAAGACGCTTAATTCTTGTGATTTTGATGTTAAAGAATATGACGTTGCCGAAATCAACGACGAAATGATAACGGCACTTCACAGTGCGGATGCGCTTGTATTCGGTACACCGACAATCAACAGAAATGCCGTAAAGCCTGTATGGGATATTATTTCTTCGATTGACCTTGTTAATATGAAGAATAAGCCTTGCTTTGTATTCGGCTCATACGGCTGGGGCGGTGAAGGTATTCAGCTGGTGCATAATCATCTTGAATTGCTTAAACTAAAGCCTTTTGAAAAGCCGTTTGGTTGTATATTCAATCCGTCAGACGAAAAACTTGCCGAACTTGAAGATTATACAAAGAAATTTGCGGAAACGATATAAAACAAAAGCAGAGTCATAAGATATGACTCTGCTTTTTGGTATTTGACAAATCGACAAATTTGTTATAAAATTATGCCTACTGAAATAATAGGAAATATATTTGAGGATAGGGAATAATTATGAGCATAACAATAGAAGAATTGAATAAATTAGATAAAGACACATATCAAATTATAGATATTCGTGACAAAGAAGAAGTTCAAAAAGACGAAATGTCCGGAGCAGTCTATGTTCCGTCAGATGAGATAGAAACAAGCGGAAAGGTTGATTTATCAAAAAAACTTATTATATGTTGCAGAATAGGTAAAATCAGCATAGACGTTGCGGAGCAGCTAAGAGAAAAAGGCATTGACGCGGTGAGCCTTGAGGGCGGATATACTGCATGGCTGTTGGATTCGATAAAGCGAAAAGAGGCTGAGAGCATAAGTCGTGACGTTGAACAAAGTATAAGAAAAAAATTCCGTAAAAAAATTTGGCGTATGTTTGCAAAAGCAATTAATACTTACGATTTGGTTAAAGAGGGCGACAAGATTGCGGTCTGTATATCGGGCGGAAAAGACTCAATGCTTATGGCAAAACTTTTTCAGGAACTTAAACTTCACAATAAATTTGAATTTGAAGTGAAATTCTTGGTTATGGATCCCGGTTACAGTCCTGAAAACCGTAAGGTTATAGAGGAAAATGCAAGGAAATTGAATATCCCTATAACTATTTATGAATCCGATATATTTGAGTCGGTTTATAATGTTGAAAAGTCTCCTTGCTATTTGTGTGCAAGAATGAGAAGGGGATATTTGTATAAATTCGCAAAGGATATGGGCTGTAATAAAATTGCGTTGGGACATCACTATGACGATGTAATTGAAACGATATTAATGGGAATGTTGTATTCGGGACAGGTGCAAACAATGATGCCGAAACTTCACAGCACAAACTATGAGGGAATGGAACTTATACGACCGCTTTATTTAATTCGTGAGCAGGATATAAAATCGTGGTGTCGATATAACGATTTGCATTTTATACAATGTGCCTGCAAGTTTACGGATACTTGTACAACGTGTAATAACGAAGAAAACCGTTCAAAGAGAGTTGAAATAAAAGAACTTATAAAAACGTTGAAACAGGTAAATCCGTACGTTGAGGGGAATATATTCAAAAGTGTTGAAAACGTCAGTTTAGAGGCGATTGTTGCGTACAAAATTGACGGTGTGAAACACAGTTTTCTTGAAACGTACGACGAAGAATAACTATATGTTGTACCGTTCAATTTGGCATTACACAACAAAATCCAAACAAAACAAGAATTTTGAAATGAAAAAAGAAATAAATATTCACAAACTATTTTCACAATGACTATTGATTTATTTGGCAAAATAGTATAAAATAATAAGTAACAAAACATAATATGTTTTATATGAAATTTAGGAGGCAATATATAATGAGCAATATTAGGTTTGACTATTCAAAAGCACTTCCGTTTGTCGGACAGCATGAGATTGATAATATGGCTGAATATGTTAAAGAGGCACATAATATGCTTCATAACAAAACCGGTGCAGGTAACGATTTTCTTGGTTGGGTAAACTTGCCTACGGATTATGATAAAGAAGAATTTGCAAGAATTAAAAAAGCGGCTGAAAAGATTCGCTCTGATTCAGATGTACTTGTTGTAATCGGTATAGGCGGTTCGTACCTTGGTGCAAGAGCGGCTGTTGAAATGTTACAACATTCATTCTATAATGCTCTTGACAAAGACAAGAGAAAAGGCCCTGCTATTTTCTTTGCCGGAAATAACATCAGTTCGACATATATGGCTGATTTGCTTGAAACAGTAGAGGGTAAAGATATTTCAGTAAACGTAATATCAAAATCCGGAACAACAACAGAACCTGCTATTGCGTTCAGAATATTTAAAGACTTGCTTGAAAAGAAGTACGGCAAGGAAGGTGCAAAAGAAAGAATTTATGCAACAACAGATAAAGCTCGCGGTGCATTGAAGTCGCTTGCAGATGAAGAAGGTTACGAAACATTTGTTATCGCTGACGACATCGGCGGCAGATACTCTGTTCTTACTGCAGTAGGTTTACTTCCGATTGCAGCGGCAGGTATTGATATTGACAAGATGATGCAGGGTGCAAAAGAGGCACAGGATGAATATGCTAATCCAAATCTTTCAGAAAACCAATGTTATCAATATGCGGTTGTAAGAAATGCACTTGCAAGAAAAGGCAAGACTGTTGAAATGATGGTTAATTATGAGCCTGCACTTCACTATTTCGGCGAATGGTGGAAACAGCTTTACGGCGAAAGTGAAGGTAAGGACAACAAGGGTATTTTCCCTGCGGCGGCAGACTTCTCAAGTGACCTACATTCAATGGGACAATACATTCAAGAAGGACAAAGAATTTTGTTTGAAACAGCTTTGCTTGTTGAAAATCCTCGCAAGAATATTGAAATTCAAGCAACAGAGGATAATATTGACGGACTTAATTTCCTTGCAGGCAAGACTATCGACTATGTAAATTCAAAAGCCGCACAGGGTACTGCTTTGGCTCATACAGACGGTCAAGTTCCTAACCTTGCGGTTATTGTACCTGCGCTTGACGCATATAATTTCGGTAAAATGGTATATTTCTTTGAAAAGGCTTGCGGTCTTTCAGGATATTTGCTTGGGGTAAATCCTTTTGATCAACCGGGTGTTGAAGCATACAAAAAGAATATGTTTGCACTTCTTGGTAAGCCGGGTTACGAAAGCGAAAAGGACGCTCTTGAGGCAAGATTAAAGTGAAATCAGAGAGGGCGACTCTCAGAAAATAAAAATTTATTATAAAGGAGGAAGGTTAACATGGTTGAACTTCTAATTGGAAAAAAAGGCACCGGTAAGACAAAGGCTCTTATTGAGAAAGTGAACAACGCTCTAACGGTTGCAAAGGGCAACGTTGTTTTTATCAGCAACGACACAAACAGAAATATTTTTGATGTAAAGTCAAAGGCGAGAATGGCAGACACATCAGAGTTTGAAATTAAGTCATATGATGAATTCCTTGGATTTATCAGCGGTATTGTAAGCCGTGACTTCGATATTACAAACATTTTTGTTGACGGTATTTTCAAAATTGTCGGCTCAGACAATCTTGACGGATTTGAATCATTCCTTAACAGACTTGAGACTATGAGCCAAAAGTTTGAAATCACATTTGTAATATCAGTAAGCATAGATGCTGAAACAGCACCTGATTACATAAAGAAATTAGCGTAAGACGCGGAAAAAAACAAAGGTGCCTGTATGAATTGAACGTATGAAATTTGTACAGGCACGATTAATTATTTGGAGGTTTTGATTAATGCAGTATCATAGTACGAGGGATAAGAGCATATCTGTAAGTTCGGCAGAGGCTATAAAAACAGGACTTAGTGCAGAGGGCGGACTTTTTGTTCCGGAAAGCTTTCCTTCAGTTAGTTTAGATGAGATTAAAAATTTGGCGTCAAAGTCATATAACGAAAGAGCATATTTTGTACTTAGCAAGTTCCTTTCGGACTTCACGGAAGAAGAACTTAAAAAGTGCATAGACAGTGCATATACAAAGGAAAAGTTTGAAACAGAGAGCATTGCTCCTGTTTATAAACTTAACGATACAACATATTTCCTTGAATTATGGCACGGCCCGACTTGTGCTTTTAAGGATATGGCACTTCAAATTCTTCCTCATCTTCTTACAACATCAATGAAAAAGACTAATGAAGATAAAGAAATCGTAATCCTTGTTGCAACGTCGGGTGATACAGGTAAGGCTGCACTTGAAGGCTTTAAAGATGTTGCAGGCACAAGAATTATCGTATTCTATCCTGACAACGGTGTAAGTGAAATTCAAAAGCTTCAAATGGTTACTCAAGAGGGTAATAACGTAAGTGTTGCCGCGGTTAAGGGTAACTTTGACGATGCTCAAAGCGGTGTTAAGAAGATATTTACAGACACTGATTATAAAAATCTTCTTGACAGAAATCAATTTAAGCTTTCATCTGCAAACTCAATCAACTGGGGCAGACTTGTTCCTCAGATTGTATATTATTTCTCATCATATGCAGAGCTTGTAAAGAATAACGAAATTGAAATCGGCGATAAGATTAATGTTGTCGTTCCAACAGGTAACTTCGGTAATATTCTTGCCGCATATTATGCAAAGAAAATGGGCTTGCCAATCGCTAAGTTTATTTGTGCGTCGAATGAAAATAATGTTTTGACAGATTTCATAAAGACTGGTGTTTATAATAAGAACAGAGATTTCCATACAACAATCTCACCGTCAATGGATCATTCTTATTTCAAGTAACCTTGAAAGATTTCTTTATGACCTTACAGGTTGTGACGATAAACTTGTCAGCGAATGGATGAAAGAGCTTAACACTAATGGCAGCTAATGAAGTTTCAGCTGACGTTAAGGCAAAAATGCAGGAAATGTTTACTGCAGGTTGCTGTGATGATGCAGAAACAATGGCTACAATTAAAAAGTGTGCGTCTGAATATGATTATGTTATTGATACTCACACTGCCGTTGCAAAGTCTGTTTACGATAAGTATGTTGCTCAAACAGGCGACACAACAAAGACAATTATTGCATCAACTGCAAGTCCGTTCAAGTTTAATCAGAGCGTTCTTATTGCACTTGAGGATCACAATGCAGTTGTCGGTAAAGACGAATTTACTCTATTGAAGGAACTTTCTGAAAAGAGTAATATGCAAATTCCTAAGTCACTTTATGAACTAAAAGATAAGTCAGTTGTATTTGATCTTGTATGCGATAAGGATGAAATGCAACAGATTGTAAGTGACTTTCTTATGGTTGAGTAAAATTAAATAATTAAGGCAAGGTGTAACTGAGTTACACCTTTACTTTTGACGGAGGTTTTATATGCGTTCTATAAAAGAAACAATAAATGCACTAAAAAACGGTGAATATGATGATAAGCTTACATATTTGTATTCATGCGATAAAAATAATGTGAAAAAGTATTCGGACAGATATATTGATGTTATAAACGGCTTTGAAGAAACATTCGGTAAAGATGGCGATATTGCTTTGTTTTCTGCTCCTGGCCGTACAGAAATCGGCGGTAATCATACAGACCATCAGCACGGTTGTGTACTTGCGGGAAGTGTTAATCTTGATGTTATATCTGCCGCACGACCAAACGGTACAAACACAGTTCGTATTCAATCAAGAAACTATCCGCTTGATGTGATTGAACTTGACAGTCTTGAAATAAGAGAAAAGGAATTTGACAAGGCAATTTCTCTTATAAGAGGTGTAATTAAAAAGTTTGTTGATTTGGGTTATGATGTTAAAGGCTTTGACGCGTACACAACATCAAATGTACTTAAAGGCTCGGGACTTTCGTCATCAGCAGCTTTTGAAGTGCTTGTAGGAACGATTATAAACGGACTTTTTGCAAATAACGAAGTAAATCCGATTGAAATTGCAAAATTCGGACAGTTCGCCGAAAATGTTTATTACAATAAACCAAGCGGACTTATGGATCAGATGGCATCATCTGTCGGTTCGGTTGTGGCTATTGATTTTAAGAGTACGGAAGAGCCGATAGTTGAAAAAGTTGAATTTGATTTAAAAAAGCATAATCACGCTCTTTGCATTATTGATTCGGGTGCGGATCACGCAGATTTAACTGATGAATATGCGACAATTCCGTCTGATATGAAAGCAGTTGCGGGATTCTTCGGCAAGAAATTTTTGCGTGAAGTTGATGAAAATGAGTTTATGGCGAATGTCAAAAACATTCGTGCAAAACTTAATAATGACAGAGCGGTACTTCGTGCAATCCATTTCTTTAATGATAACAGACGTGCGCAGGAAGAAGTTAAAGCTTTGAAAAATGATGATTTTGAACTTTTCAAACAGCTTGTAAAGAAATCGGGACAGTCGTCGTATATGTATCTTCAAAATGTGTTTGCAACAAGTATGCCTAAAAATCAAGCAGTGTCGTTGACATTGGCTTTGTGCGATGAAATACTTGGCGACAAAGGCGCGTACAGAGTTCACGGCGGTGGTTTTGCCGGAACTGTACAAGCGTTTGTTCCGCTTGATATGCTTGATGAATTTAAAACAAAAAATTGAGAACGTGTTGGGTGAAAAATATGTGCCACGTTCTTTCAATTCGTCCTGTCGGCGGATATGAACTTAAATAATTAAAAAAATCTTCTTGAAGTAAATTTTGTTTCTTCAAGAAGATTTTGTTTTTAAAACAAACTTATAATCCAATACACAATACCGGCAACGAACGAGGCAAGTGTACCGTAAAGGATAACGGACCGGCGATTGTGAATATTTTTGCACCGACACCAAGCACCATACCTTCGGTTTTTGCCTCAAGAGCCGGGGAAAACAACGGAATTTGCAAATCCGGTAATCGGTACAATAGTTTCCCGCACCCGCAAATTTAGCGATTTTTCGGGTAAATATCAAGTCCCGTAATGCAATGCACCGGCGAACACCAATATGATTGAAGTGGCAGTGTCCTTGCGGCTTCTTGTATATCAAGTCCCCATTTTTTTAAACATAGTTAAAATAAAATGCCCGATTTACGCATATTATTCCGCCCGATACAAATGCTTTTAAACAGTTTGAAAAAAGTTTTGAATTTGGGTGTTTTTGTTTTTACGTATTCATTATATTCTTTGTTTAGTCATTTCGTGTTTCATATTAAATTACTCCAGTCACATTATTTTAATATTATTTTCTCATAATAACGATAAAAGTATGCTTAATTATGAATAAAAATAAAATTTTATCTTAATATATCATACACCTTGAAATTTATGGCGATTTGAGATATACTTTAAATATACTTATGTTATTATGGAAGGAATGTTTTAATGTTCGGATACGTTACAGTATGCAAAAATGCGTTGAGCGAACAAGGCTTAAAGACGTTTAAAGCATATTATTGCGGACTGTGTAAGGCTATCGGTAAGAGGTGTTCGCAATCGGCAAGGCTGGGACTTAGCTATGACATAACATTCCTTGCGATTGTTTTATCTTCGGTTTGCAAAAACGAAATAAGTATGAAAGATAAAAAATGCGTGTTGCATCCTATCCGTGAAAATATATGCGTTGAAAATGACACGGCACTAAATTATGCCGCCGATATGGGCGTGATACTCACTTATTTGAAATTGCTTGACGATTGGAACGATGATAAAAGTATAAAAGCGTTGTTTAGTATGTTGCTTTTTGCAAACGGCGTCAGAAAAGCTAAAAAACATTATCCGAGAGAATATGAAAATATCAGAAAATGTCTTGATGAATTGAGTCGGCTTGAAAAAAATAACTGCAAAGAAATTGATGAAACAGCCGATTGCTTTGCAAGAATACTTGAAATATTATTTACACCTGATTTTATTGAGGACGAGGACAAAAAACGTATTCTTGCGTGGCTTGGCTATAATATAGGGCGATGGATATATATAATTGACGCGTATAATGATTTGGAAAAAGACGTAAAGAAAAATGATTACAATACCTTTAAAGCAAAATATGAGGATAAAAACGCACAAGAAATAAAAGACACGATTAGAGAGGATTTATATACCTCAATGACGTTCACTCTTGAAAATGCGGCGTCTGCGTACAATTTGCTTGAGATATACAAAAACAAAGAAGTTTTGGACAATATTATGTATGTTGCACTAAAAACTAAACAGAAAAGTATTTTAGGAGAAAGTAATGAATCCTTATGAAGTATTGGGCGTTAGTGAAAACGCCGATGAAGAAACAATAAAAAAAGCGTATAAAGAATTGGTGAAAAAATATCATCCCGACAGATACATTAATAATCCGCTTGCGGATTTGGCGGCTGAAAAGATGAAAGAAATCAACAAAGCCTACGATATGATAACGAATAAGCGTACCGCGACTAATACGGGATACAGTACGTCTACAGGGGGATATTCAACATCACAGACGCATACAAGCGGACAGGTAAGTTTTCAAAATGTTCGTATTCTTATAACGCAGTCACGAATTCGTGAAGCACTTGAAATGCTTAACTTATTGCCGAAAACAGCGGAATGGTATTATTTATCGGGTCTTGCGAGAATGCAGGTCGGTTGGTATGACCAAGCCATAAGTTTTTTGCAGACTGCTGTACAGATGGAGCCGAACAATGTTGAATACAGAAGTACATTAAACAATGTAATGAACAGAAACAGAACATACACATCAACCACAAGTACCGGCTCAGATTCGGCAGGTTGTTGCGATTGCAGTGATTGTTGTAATTGCTGTACAACGTGGTTATGCTGCAACTGTATGTGCTGATAATATTAAACAGATTGGAGAAAATAGATGAGTAAAGAAGAACAACAGCAACATATTACATCAATAGGCGGTCAGGCGGTTATGGAGGGCGTAATGATGAGAGGACCTTTCAAAACAGCCGTGGCGGTGAGAAAAGCCTGACGGTGATATTGAATGTAAGGTACGAGGAAAAACGGAACAAAAACAAGAAAGAAGTTTTGGAGATTGCCTATAATAAGAGGTTGCGTGAGTTTTGTAGACAGCCTTGTTATAGGAATGAAAGCACTTATGTTCAGTGCGGAATTTGTCGATATTGAGGAAGAGGAAGGAACGGAAAGTAAGTTTGACAAGTGGCTTGACGATAAGTTCGGCGACAAAATCAAGGATATAGTAATTTATGTATCAATCGCAATATCGCTTGTATTCAGTATTGCTTTGTTTATGGTACTTCCTACTTTTCTTACGAAAGGTGCGGAAAAAATCGGTACACTTATTCCGCCAATTTCGGCATTTACAGATTCACACTTATTTACAAGCCTTTTTGAGGGTATAATAAGAATGGTGATATTTATAGGGTATTTGGCTATTGTTTCAAATATGAAAGACATTAAACGTGTATTCCAATATCACGGTGCGGAGCATAAGACGATAGCGTGCTATGAGGCAGGGGAAGAACTTACTGTTGAAAATATAAAAAAGCATACAAGATTTCATCCGAGATGCGGAACAAGTTTCTTGCTTTTCGTTATGATAGTGAGTATTTTGCTTTTTGCACTTTTGCCGAGAGTGGATATGGTTATATTGCGTGTTTTAATGCGTCTTGCACTTTTGCCGGCTGTAGCGGGTATTTCATTTGAAATTATAAAATTCGCCGGAAGAAGTAAAAGCAAATGGGTGGCATGGCTTTCAAAACCGGGATTGTGGCTGCAAAAACTTACTACCAGAGAACCTGACGCGTCACAAATTGAAGTGGCTATTGAATCAATGAAACCGTGCATACCTGAAAATAAAGAGGACGACAGATGGTAATATCGGAATTTGTGAGAGAAACGGCAAAACAGCTTGGAGATAATGCAAGGTTTGAGGCGGAGCTCATGGTTATGAGCGTTATGGAGATGAACAGAACTCAGCTTGTTTTAAACGGCAAATTGCCCGTAATGCCTCAACATACTTACAGAATGAATAAAATGATTGAAAGACGTAAAAAAGGTGAGCCGCTGCAATATATACTCGGAGAAACCGAATTTATGTCACTTGATTTTTTTGTTAGGGAGGGTGTGCTTATACCGAGAAGTGATACGGAAATTCTTGTTGAAACCGTAATTGATAAAATCGGCGATAAGAAAACAACCGTAGCCGATATATGTACAGGCAGCGGCTGTATCGGAATAAGTATTGCACATTACAAAAAAAATACAGATATTGAGCTGTTTGATATAAGTGATATTGCACTTGAAACGGCTGAAAAAAATATTAAAAGAAATAATGTGTCAGACAGAGTGAAATTGTATAAAATGGATATATTAAATGAATATCCGAAAAAAAATGTATGATGTTGTACGTATCAAATCCACCTTATATAGAAAAAGCGGTAATTGAAACGTTGCAGACGGAAGTTAAGGACTATGAGCCGAGAATTGCGTTGGACGGCGGTGAGGACGGCCTTGTTTTTTACAGACGTATAACCAAAACGGCACATAATTTTTTGAAAAAAGGCGGTCTGCTTGCATTTGAGATTGGCTATAATCAAGGCGAATCTGTAAGAGGTCTTATGCAAAACGACTTTTATGATACAGAAGTGATAAAAGATTTAAACGACAATGACAGAGTCGTAATCGGAAAACTAAAATGAGAGGATGATTTGATGAAAAAGATTGGTATTTTAACAAGCGGCGGAGATTGTCAAGGTCTTAATGCGGCAATCAGAGGTGTTGCAAAGGGACTGTATGAAGAAATTGACGACGTTGAAATTTACGGTATTCAAAACGGTTATGCCGGACTTATCCACGGTGATTACAAGAAGATGAATCAATCTGATTTTTCCGGTATACTTACAATAGGCGGTACAATTTTGGGTACATCACGTCAGCCGTTTAAGATGATGCGTGTCATTGAAGATGAAAACAGCATTGATAAAGTTGCGGCAATGAAAGATAATTATAAGAAAATTGGGCTTGACTGTCTTGTTATCTTGGGCGGTAACGGTACACATAAAACGGCTAATTTACTTTCTGAAGAAGGTCTTAATGTAGTTACAATGCCAAAGACGATTGACAATGACGTTTGGGGTACGGAAATGACTTTCGGTTTCCAAGTGCCGTTGATATTGCAACGGAAGTGATAGACTGTATTCATACAACAGCTACTTCTCACGGACGTATTTTTATTGTTGAGGTAATGGGACATAAAGTAGGTTGGCTTAATTTGTATGCAGGTATCGCAGGCGGTGCGGATATAATTCTGTTGCCTGAAATTCCTTATGATATTAACGAAATTGCCAAAGTTATCGAAAAGAGAGAACAAGCCGGAAAGAGATTTTCAATTCTTGCCGTTGCAGAGGGTGCAATTTCAAAAGAAGAGGCAAAGATGAAGAAGAAAGAGCTAAAAGCACTTCGTGCGTCAATGCCTTATCCGTCAATCTCTTATAAGATTGCAAAGGAACTTGAGGAAGTTACGGGTCACGAAATCAGAGTAACTGTTCCGGGACACTTCCAAAGAGGCGGAAGCCCTTGTGCATATGACAGATTTCTTTGCACACGTTTCGGTGCGGCTGCCGCAAGACTCATAAAGAACGAACAGTACGGCTTTATGGTTGCATTGCAG
>ENA-OPYX01000446-OPYX01000446.1-human-gut-metagenome-genome-assembly--contig:-NODE-446-length-24180-cov-4.387935_pt1 | contig 24180 bp, 19 predicted proteins | sample MGYA00242639_ERZ504486 | MGnify/ENA primary metagenome ERZ504486 (study PRJEB26092, sample SAMD00036296) | human gut metagenome | host: Homo sapiens | study: EMG produced TPA metagenomics assembly of... | reverse complement strand
ATGTGGAAAAACTAAAAGAACAGCTTATAGAAATGCTTCCACAGATAGAAGTTCATGCGGTCAGTGCTTTGACAGGTGATGGGATGGATAAATTACAGGTGTATCTGCAGACAGGAAACACAATTGCACTTCTAGGATCCTCAGGTGTTGGAAAATCAACACTTGTCAATGCATTAGCAGGAACAGAGATTATGAAAACAGGTGAGATTCGTGAAAAAGATGCGAAAGGACACCATACAACAACATATCGAGAAATGATTGAACTACCGAATAATGTTGTCATAATAGATACGCCAGGTATGAGAGAGATTGGACTTTGTGATGTAGACGAAGGAATTGATGATACATTTGAAGATATTGCAGAACTGGCGTCGCAGTGTCGTTTTCGTGACTGTACACACACAAACGAACCGCGCTGTGCTGTAAGGCAGGCATTGGAGAATGGCCAATTATCAAAAGAGCGTTTTGAACTGTATCGTTCACTTCATGTCGAAAGCAGAAAAAGTGCAGATATGAAGGCAATTGCAAAGGCAAGGAAAGCGTTGAATAAGACAAGAAAAAGGTGAAAAAATGCCGCGAGTCATATGACCAGCGGCATTTTTGTCGTGTGAATTTTTGTTGCCTTACATTAGTTAGTACCAATACTCCATCAATTCCTGTGTAGTAACAAATCCCATCCCTTTATAAATCTTAAACGCAGCTTCATTTTCCTCTGTCACATGAAGTGTAACTGGGAAGGTGATCTCTGGCTTTTGCAAAAGCACGTTTACTGCTGCGCGGCCATAGCCTTTTCCCTGATATTCAGGATGAATTGCAAGTCCATAGAGATTTGTCTGGTCTGGTTGAATTGAGGTTAATACAAGGCCGACAATTGTACCGCCTGCAGCAATGCACCAGATGGTTTCTCCAGTATCAAATGACTGCTCTAAGAATGCGATGGAATCTTCTTTTTCCATATCGAAGGCGGCACTGTGAACTGCGACAAGTGCAAGTAAGTCATCTTTTGTTGCCGGATAAAGAGTAACGGTGGCATTATTTTCTGCAATTGCAGCATCCCCAGCCACCTCAGGTCTTTTCTCTAACCTCATCAAATGCTCTGTTCCACTATATTCACAATCTAATACTTCCATTGTCATCAGCGCATCATAGCTGTTTCCATCTGGATAGAAGCATACTGGAGTTTCCTCGTATCCTTCCATAAGCTTCTGGAACAGACTTGTGAAAGCACCCTGGCAGCGATGAGCAGGACTTGTGAAGGCGCTAACCTCGAGATAATCCTCAAGATCATAGCAAAAAAGTACACTGATGAGCTTTGGATTTTTTGAAGACTGATAATATAAATATGCAGTGCCGTCTTCTTCATTCAAATCTGGTACAGCAAGTTCAAGCTGCTCATAGCGGATACAGTCATCAATAAGCTCACGGATGGAAGCTTTATCTTTTTCTGTCAATTCAGTAAAGTCTTTTATTTTAATCATGGAATACCTTTAACCTTTCTGCAGCAGACACCATAGGAATCTGTCTGCGCTTACAAACTGCAGACAGTATACCATGAGTAGACAGAAAAAGACAAGAGATTCCTGAAAACAGTGGTCATTTATTTAGATTCAATATCTGTAAGCCGTGACCGGAAAAATCGCCTTGAAAGTGCCTTCCATGAGAATGGAATGACTGGATACAGATAAGGATAGCCGCTTATCGTCTTGTTGCAGATCATAGAACTGATAAATAAAATAACACCTGCTGCAAAGCCCCAGAAGTCGAAAATAGCAGTTAAAATAAGAGTCAGTATTCTCATAAATTTGAGTGCATAACCAAATTCGTAGCTTGATTGTGTATAATTGGCTACAAAAATAAATGCCATATAGACCATAGATTCCGAATTGAACCAGCCAGATTTAACTGAAAACTCACCTAAGACAATACCAGCTGTGATGCTAAGAGGTGTGGACAGCATATTTGGTGTGTTTACAGCTGCAAGACGAAGGCCATCAAGCGCCAGCTCTAAAATAAGAAGCTGTAAAATGATGGGAACATTGATATTATCTTTTATAGCAATGAATGATAACCAATCAGGAAGCATTGTTGGGTGCATGGTAGAAAGTAGATACAAAACGGGAACAAAATATGTCATGAGTGCAATCAGAGCTCTTGTTAGGCGAAGGTAGGTGCCGGTGAGCGGAGGAAAATAATAATCGTCTGCTTCCTCAACAATATCAAACAAAGAAGAAGGAAGAATCATGGCACTTGGAGAGTTATCAACAAGTATTATCAGATTGCCCTCAAATACGGCAGCGCATGCAGCGTCAGGGCGTTCTGTAAATTTAAATTTGGGAAATGGATTAAACCATTTGTATGGAAAAATACATTCAGCTAAACTTTCTTGGTTCATAGTAAGTGATTGTACAGTGATATTTTGAATCCGTTTCCGTATAGATGATAAAAGCTTTTTATCAACAAGATCGTCTAAATAGCATAAGCAGATATCTGTTTTGGAGCGTGTTCCAGCCTGCTGCATTTCCATGATTAGCTTCGGATCGCGGATTCGCCGCCGTATCAAGGCAGTATTACATACAAGTGTTTCAACAAAACCGTCGCGAGAGCCGCGCATGGTTTTATCTTTGTCAGGTTCAGATATGCTTCTTGCAGGGTAGCTGCGGCAGTCTATTATAAAAAGCTGATCATAGCCATCTATAATAAGAAGGCTCATTCCCTTTAATAGCGAGGTGACGGCAGGCGCAAAGTTTGCTTCCAGTTTGATTTCACAGTAGGGAAGCAAGAGGGTCAAAAAAGAAGATGCATCCGTTGGAAAATCTTCAGGCTGTTTGAAGGAGTCTGTTTTTTTAAACATAAATTCCAAAAGCTTTTCAAGTGTGTCGCTTTTGACAAAGCCATCAATGCAGTAAATAGCAGCTTTGTGTCCTTTTAATTCAATGACACGTGTGATAAGATCAAAGCTTTTGTTGATACAAAGAAGCTTGGAAAGATAGTTCATGTTGATATCTATATTTTTTGAAAGTTTTTCCATAATTGTAGTCCTTTCTAGTGGATCTTGTTTTAGTTTTTACCTATTTGGAGCGAATATGCTTTGAATCATTTTCCATTTTGGACAAAATGTTTAAATATGGAATAAAATTTGTCGGTGATTTGTAGTTGAAAAAAAGATTTTACATATGTAGTAGTAAGTTACAAAAAATCAATAAAAGTCGATTGCACATCAAATTAAATGAGATTAAAGGGCGAAAGAGATTAAATTCGCACGGATCAACATTAAATTTGTCACTTGACAATGAAACTAAACATTGTTATGATTAGTCGTGCAGGCAGCCAAAAAAATATTTAGGATGTTTGCAGCGAAAGCGTTGAATCGGAAGGATACAAGGGTGATTACATGAGTAATAAAGTTGTTTTTTCATTGTTGGTAGATAATGAAGCCGGTGTGCTGAGCCGCGTTGCCGGATTATTCAGCCGCAGAGGTTATAACATTGACAGCCTGACGGTTGGAGAGACACAGGATAAGCGTCACTCCAGAATGACAGTTGTGGCAGAGGGTGAGCCAGAGGTGCTTGAGCAGATTGAAAAGCAGCTCGCAAAGCTGGTAGATGTATCAAAGATTCAGATGCTGCCTGCTGATGCGTCTGTCTGTAGAGAATTGATTTTGATTAAGGTAGCAGCAAAACCGGAGGAAAGAGCGCAGGTAATTGCGATTGCAGATATCTTCCGTGCAAAGATCGTAGATGTCGGAGAAGAATCTATGATGGTTGAGCTTACCGGAAATGAAAGCAAGCTGGATGCTTGCACAAAGCTTCTTGAGAAGTTTACGATACTTGAGTTAGCAAGAACTGGTATCACAGGTTTGTCAAGAGGTTCTGAAAATAGCCTTTCCTAATGGAAATGCTTTAAAACATATCAATAGTTATATTAAAACGCGACATTGCAACTCTCTAATATTAGAGTCTTGTTTTGCATATTTAGTAGGGCAGCTGCTCTACAACACTATATGGAGGATAAAGTTATGGCAACAATTTATTATCAGAAGGACTGCAACCTGTCTTTACTGGAGGGTAAGACCATTGCAATTATCGGATATGGCAGCCAGGGACATGCACATGCAAAGAACGCAAAGGAATCTGGATGCAATGTCATTATTGGTCTGTACAAGGGATCCAAGTCTTGGGCAAAGGCAGAAGCAGAAGGATTTGAAGTATATACAGCAGCAGAGGCTACTAAGAGAGCAGATATTGTCATGATTCTGATTAATGATGAGAAGCAGGCAGCTATGTACAATGAGAGTGTAGCTCCGAACTTAAGACCAGGTATGATGTTAATGTTCGCTCATGGCTTTGCAATCCATTTCAATCAGATCGTTCCGCCGGCAGATGTTGATGTTACAATGATCGCACCGAAGGGACCAGGTCACACAGTACGTTCTACTTATCAGGAAGGCAAGGGTGTTCCGTGTCTGATCGCTGTTCATCAGAATGCTACTGGTAAGGCACATGATCTGGCACTGGCTTACGCTTTAGCTATCGGCGGCGCAAGAGCAGGTGTTCTGGAGACAACATTCCGTCAGGAGACTGAGACTGACTTGTTCGGTGAGCAGGCAGTTCTTTGTGGTGGTGTTTGTGCATTGATGAAGACTGGTTATGAGGTACTTGTTGAGGCAGGTTATGAGCCAGAGTCAGCTTACTTTGAGTGTATTCATGAGATGAAGCTGATCGTTGATCTGATCAATGAGTCTGGTTTTGCTGGAATGAGATACTCCATCTCCAATACTGCTGAGTATGGTGATTACATCACTGGACCGAAGATCATTACTGAGGATACTAAGAACGCAATGCGTAAGGTTCTGGCTGATATCCAGAGCGGAGCATTCGCTAAGGAATGGCTGTTAGAGAGTAAGGTTGGTATGCCACACTTCTTAGCTATGAGACGTATGCAGGCTGAGCATCCAGTTGAGAAGGTTGGTGCTGAGTTAAGAAGTCTGATGAGTTGGAAGGATACAAAGAAGCTGATCGATAACTAATTTTTTATAGTTCACGCGGTTTTGTGAATGGGTGTCCCGTGAACTAAAAAAGACTTTATAAAAATTTTAGGGACTGGTGGAGAAATCTGCCAGTCTTTTTTTCGAAAAATCTTGTTTTTCTTTCGTGTATCAAGTATACTACAAGGGATATGAAAAAACCGATAGGTAATGACTGGATCTATTTGTGCAGCAGGCTGGCTGCTGATCAGTCAATAAAATAGAAAGATTGAGGAGTTTTCGTTATGGCAAATCAGAATGCAAATGATAATGATACAAATGTAATAAATGCGGATAATAATAGCAGCAATGCTAATAGCAATAGAAATGATGATCATGATGCATATGAGAAGGTCTGCTATGTCTGCCGCAGACCAGAGAGCAAGGCAGGAAAGATGATCACAATCTCTCCGGATATTACTATCTGTAATGATTGTATGCAAAAAGCATTTAATCAGGTTAACAGTGGTAATTTCCCGAAAATGTTTGGAATCCCAGAGGGATTTCCATTTGCTGGGATGTCAGATGATCTGATGAATATGATGAGTGGCATGAATATGGGAATGCCGGAAAAACAAAAAATTAAGAAAAAGAAGCCAGATGATCAGGTAAAGCCAATTGATTTAAAGGCAATTCCGTCCCCGCATCAGATTCATGCAAGCTTAAATGAGTATGTTGTAGGTCAGGAGCACGCAAAGAAAGTTATGTCTGTGGCTGTATACAATCATTACAAAAGAGTGGCAGCACTTCAGCAAAAAAAGGATGTTGAGATTGAAAAATCAAATATGCTTATGATTGGACCGACAGGAAGCGGTAAAACATATCTAGTTAAGACATTAGCGAAGCTTCTTGATGTGCCGCTTGCTATTGCAGATGCAACATCTCTTACGGAAGCTGGCTATATCGGTGATGATATTGAGAGTGTTATCAGTAAGCTTCTTGCAGCAGCAGATAATGATGTAGAGAAAGCACAGACGGGAATTGTGTTTATTGATGAGATTGATAAGCTTGCAAGAAAGAGAGAGACAAATCATCGTGATGTAAATGGTGAGAGTGTTCAGCAGGGTCTGTTAAAGCTTCTTGAAGGTGCTGAGGTAGAAGTTCCTGTTGGTGCATCAAGCAAGAATGCGATGGTGCCTATGGTAACGGTAGATACGACTAATATTTTATTTATCTGTGGCGGCGCTTTTCCAGATCTTGATCAGGTCATTCGCGAGCGTCTGGCAAAGAAATCTTCGATGGGCTTTAATGCAGAGCTTAAAGATCACTATGATAATGAGAAGAATATTTTTCGCTATGTTGAGACTGAGGATCTTAGAAACTTTGGCATGATTCCAGAGTTTTTGGGACGTCTTCCAATCGTATTTACATTGGATGCACTTGATGAGAAGATGCTGACAAGAATTTTGAGTGAGCCGAAGAATGCACTTTTAAAGCAGTACAGAGAGCTCCTTGCAATGGATGAGGTAGATCTTATATTTGAGCCAGATGCGCTTGAGGCAATTGCTGCAAAGGCATTAAAAAAGGATACGGGAGCTAGAGCACTTCGAGCCATTATAGAAGATTTTATGCTTGATATCATGTATGAGATTCCAAAGGATGACAATATTGGCCGTGTACGTATTACACGCGCTTACGTGGAGCATACAGGAGGACCTGTGATAGAACTTAGAGGACAGGAACCGCTTAGACTGGCGAGTGAAAACTGTCTATCAAAATATAATCCTAATAATAAGAAAAGGTGTCAAACAGTTTAAAGTCTGCTTTTTGACACCTTACTTTTTAATTACTTGCTTCATGTTCTGATTTGCTTTTCTTTCGATATGCACTTGGAGAGAGACCTGTAATTTTCTTAAATGTCTGCGAGAAATAGCCAGATGAAGCAAATCCACAGGAACTGCTGATTACAGACATAGAATAATCAGTTGTGGCCAGCAGTTTTTCAGCTTTTTTAACACGTGCCTGCATAAGATAATTGATTGGAGAAATGCCATATTCATCGGTAAATGCGTGAACAAGATAATATTTGTTGACATGAGAAAATTTTGCCAGCTGTTCTAGTGTGATATCTTCCTCACAGTTTTGATCAAGATAACGGCGGACAGAATCACATAGATGAGAAGCCTTTTTGTTGGCTGGAGTAAGAATTGTTGAGAAATTCGTCTGGCGTCCAAAAAGAACAATCAAAATTTCCATTAAATCCTGGCATATAGCTTCATGCCCAGGTGCACGTGTTTCAATTTCTCTTAGCATCATCTGTAAATAGAAAACCATCGTATCCTTAATTTCTTTAAAATTAACAATACAAAAATTAGAATGATCATTTTCAGACGAAAGTTCCAGACCTTCAATGCCAAGCACAATATATTTCATTGGATGGGAGCGAAGTCCAAGCTCAGTGTGTGAAATATTTGGATTGATGATAATTAATCATTTGCTTTAACAGGAAAGATATTGTCTTCTACCTGAAACTGTCCAATTCCTTCAAGAACATAAAAAAGCTCAGAACAATAGTGTGTATGAGGTGTGCTAAGCCAGTCGCCGCTGTAGGTAGCGGAGGAGATATAAAGAAGCTTAGCCTTGTTTCGGATTAAATATTCTTTTGTAATTGAGATGTCGTAACGTTCATCTGCCATAAAATCTCCTTTCTGTAAAAAAGAATCGTCGTAATGCTATGATAGCATAGAAAAAAAGAAAAGTTTATAATAAATTGTTATAAATTTAAAGAATATTGCTGAGCAATATCAATAAGGTTAATGCGTAAAACTGTTAAAATATACGATAAAATAGTAATTCAATTCGAGAAAAAATATAAAATGCTGAAAAATATAGACTTGAAATCGCAAAAAAATGCTTGAAACAGCAAGATAATAACAAAATAAAGCAATATAAAAGTAGAAATAAGGAGATGGGAAAGTTATAATAAGATCATCAAAAACAGAAAAACAAATTTTTAAGGAGGAATTTATTATGAGAAAGAAATTAACGGCAGTCCTTCCAGCAGCAGCTATGTTTGCATATGCACTCGCAGGAATCTACAGGAATTGCACAGAATGTTTTACGCAGCAGATGAAGAGGAGACATTAACCGTATGGTGTTGGGATCCTACATTCAACGTATATGCAATGAAGCAGGCTGAGGCTGCATATCAGAAGGATCATCCTAATTTTAAGCTTGACATTCAGGAGAAGGTTTATTCTGATATTGAGCAGAGCTTGATTACAGCAGCTGAGGCTGGTACATATGATACATTGCCAGATATCTTTTTTAATGCAGGATTATTCTTTCCATAAGAATGTAACTAATTATCCAGAGATTTTCACTGAGTTACAGATTCAGGAATTGATTTTTTCAAAGTTTTTCAGCAGGTAAGCTGGCAGACTCTACAGTAGATGAAAAGAATTATGGTGTTCCGTTTGATAATGGTGCAACCATCATGGCAATTCGTTCTGATATGGTAGAGAAGGCTGGACTTAAAGTAGAGGATTTCATGGATACTACATGGTCTGAATTTACTCGAGCTGGCAAAGAAGGTTAGTAGAAGCAAATGATGTTCCGATGCTGACAAGCTCAGGCGGTTCAGAGATCGTAATTTGAGATGCTGCAGTCTGCAGGCGCATCTCCGATTGTAGATGGTGAAGTTAAACTTGTAGATAACGAAGCACTGAAGGCAGCAATTGAAGTATATAAGCAACTGATCGACGAGGGTATCATGGTAGACTACACTGACTGGGATCAGTATATCGCTTCCATGAACAAGGGAACAGCAGCAGGCGTTATTCAGGGATGCTGGATCATGTCTTCCATTCAGGCAGCAGAGGATCAGTCTGGTAAGTGGGCGATCGTAAATATGCCGGCACTTGATGATATCGAGGGAGCAACAAACTACGCAAACTGTGGTGGTGCAAGCTGGGCAGTATCTTCTAACTGCAAGAATACAGAGCTTGCTTTTGATTTCTTAAGTTCTACTTTTGGTGCAGATGTTGAGCTTTATGATGATCTGCTTGTAAACGCAGGTGCAATTGCAAGTTATCTGCCAGCTGCAGAGTCTGATGTATACAATGAGACTTCTGATTTCTACGGCGGACAGGCTGTATATAAGGATATCGTTGAATTTGCAGGACAGGTTCCGGGAATTGATTATGGCGCATATTATTCTGATATCAGAAGTGCACTGACGGATGCTGTTACAAATGTGGTTCAGAATGATGCTGACATTGATGAAGAGATTCAGAATGCACAGGATACCGTTGAGTTTAACATTAGCGAGTAATTAAGAAAATTCTGGTACCGGGAATGCAGTGCGTTCCCGGTATATTTTTATCACCATATTTGCCATAAAAATTGAATTTCTGCTTTAATACAGACATCTACAGAAAGCATTTTTGCATGGCTCTGAATAATTCCAAAATAGAAAGGCGTGGTTAACGTGAAAAGACAAAAAGCAAAGATGAGCCTGGAAAAAAGACATAATCTTACAGGATGGGTTTTCTTGATTCCGGCCGCACTTCTCATTTTTATATTCTGCTTTTATCCAATGGTGCAGGCATTTGTGCTTTCTTTTTCAAAAAAAGGGTACAGGTGGTGCAAGCACTTTTGTAGGATTGGCAAATTACAAGAGAATCTTGAAGGATAAAACATTCCAACAATGCTTGTTTAATACTGTATTTTACTTTTTGATCCAAGTGCCGATTATGTTAATTTTGGCACTTTGTCTGGCACAGATTCTGAATAATCCCAAGATTAAAGGAAAAAGTATTTTCCGTACATTGATATTCCTTCCATGTGCGACATCACTTGTATCATATTCTATGATTTTCAAATCCTTGTTTGCGCAGGATGGTCTTGTTAACAATGTTATAGCAGCGATTGGTTTGACACCAGTAAATTGGTTCCAGGATGCATGGGCAGCACGCTTTGTAATTGTAATTGCATTGATTTGGCGATGGACTGGCTACAATATGGTATTTTATCTTGCCGGATTACAGAATATTGATTATTCAGTCTATGAGGCAAGCTACATTGACGGTGCAAGTCCATTCAAGCAGTTTACACGTATCACCATTCCACTGTTAAAGCCGACCATTTTGTTAACTGCAATTATGTCCACATCAGGAACATTGCAGTTGTTTGATGAGTCAGTGAACCTGACGGGCGGAGGTCCAGGAAAATCGACTATGACACTGGCACATTATGTTTATAATATTTCCTTTGTAGAGACACCAAAATTTAATTATGCCGCAGCAATTTCGGTATTTATTTTGGCAAGCGTGGCAATTCTGTCAGCGATTCAGATGAAAGTAGGTGATAAACGTGACTAAAGTAAAAACAACAATATCCTATGTGATTTTGGTTCTTGCAAGTTTTCTGTCAGCGTTTCCTCTATATTATATGATATCAGGTGCGACAAACGCCAGCATCGACATTGTTAGAGGAAAACTGATTCCTGGAACTCATCTGTTGGAAAATTATAGGACATTGATTGAGACACAAAATTTAGGTCTTGCAATGTTTAACTCTTTTAGAAATGCGATTGTAATAACGGTAATCTCACTTCTTGTCTGCTCAATTGCAGGTTACGGTTTTGAGATTTATCATGATAAGGGAAAGGATATTTTAATGAATATCCTTCTGCTTGCAATGATGCTTCCGTTTGTTGCTATTATGATTCCATTATTTAAGCTGTTTGCATCATGGAAGCTTGTAAATACTTGGATTGCACTGGCATTGCCTTCTATTTCGACGCCATTTTTGATTATGATGTTTCGTCAGGCAGCAAGATCTTTCCCTCATGATATTATTGAGGCTGCACGATTAGAGGGATTAAGCGAGATTAAGATTTTCTTTACGATGTTTATTCCTGTTATGAAATCTACCTATGGTGCAGCTATGACGGTAACATTTATGAATGCATGGAACAATTATCTGTGGCCAACAATTATCCTTCAGGATAAAAATGAGGTCACAATGCCGATGTTAGTAGCAAATTTAAAGAGTGGCTATAGTGTAGATTACGGAATGCTGATGTTAGGTGTACTGATCTGTACACTGCCGACAGCGATTATTTTCCTTTGTCTGCAGAAGAGCTTTGCAAATGGAATTGCAGGAGCAGTAAAATAATGAAAAATCAGATGAAAAATAAGTATTGTCTGTATGAAAAAGATTGGCAAAAGGCAAAGGCTGCGCTTTTGCTGGCAAAAAACTTTGGTCTGATTCTTGACGACAGCTTAGAAGCGTTAGAAGAGCGCCGCAAAGAAAAAAATGAAGAAAACAGGCATAAGCAGGAAAAAGGGGAACTGTTTTATGGGCCATGTTTTTATACGCTACCGATGTATCTTCAATATGAGCTGACAAGATTTCGCCTGGATTTTGTACAGCCATCTGAAAAAATCAAACAGCTGGGTGTTTGTCCATCCTTTACACGGGAAGAAAGATTGAATTTTTATGAAAATAATCATGATCTTTTTGGACGTTACCATGGAGATTATTTCCCATTTGAGGATGTAGAGCAGATCATTGAGAAAAGATTGAGAGAGGAAGCATATGACAAACTCATTCAGAACATATTATGTCAGTCAGATTGACGGAAATGATACAAATGATGGTTTGAGCAAATCATCTGCATTTGCAACTTTGTTTGTTATCAACCGTTTGAAGCTGCAGCCAGGAGATCGTGTGCTTTTAGCCAGAGGATCAGTTTTTGAGGGACAGTTTTTACAGATCAAAGACAGTGGAACAAAAGAATCTCCTATTGAGATTGGTGCATACTTGCCAGAAAGCTGCGAGAAATTTTATGAGGAAGTATTGCCGGTGATTGCAGCAAATGGACAGGGAATCTGGTATCAGGATTATGGCACAGAATTAGATTCGCCAACACATGTGTATCAGGGATATGTGTCATCAGCAGTGCTGCTGTACGATGCAGAATATATCTGGATTCATGATATTGAGATTACAAACAGTGCAGAGAACATCATTGGAGAAACATATAGTGCACCTTATAAGATGAATCGCACGGGAGTTGCTGTTACTGCAAGGGACAAGGGAGTAAGAAGTGGTATTCACCTGCAGAATCTTTATGTTCATGACGTTAATGGAAATGTTTACGATAAGCATATGAATAATGGCGGCATTTACATGACAGCATTAAAGCCGGCAAATGAAGATATTACAGGCGCAGCTCGTTTTTGTGATATTACAGTAGAAAGCTGCTTTGTCTACCGGACAAGCCGCTGGGGAATTGCAGTTGGATATACATATGCACATGATAAATTTCAGGGAGCTATATTGGACAAAGAAGCATTCCTTAAGTATGGTCATGAACATGTGGTGATTCGCAATAATTATGTCAAGGAAGCAGGCGGAGATGGCATTACAGCTATGTATGCGCTTCGTCCGCTTGTGGAACACAATATGACGGATTGTGTAGCACAGGAAATTAATGATCGTATTTATTGTTGTCCAAAAAATCGTGCAGGAAAGGTAGCAGCAGCCATTTGGCCATGGAAATGTAAGGATGCGCTGTTTCGTTACAATGAAGCAGCGGATACGAGATTAAATCAGGATGGAATGGCTTATGATGCAGATTCTGGAGATGGAACGACATATGAATATAATTACAGCAGACAAAATGAAGGCGGATGTGTGATGTTTTGTCTTGATGAAGCAATTCATAATACTTTCAGTCACAATGTAAGTTATGATGATCTTGGAGGAACAATAAGTCCATCCTTGAATCCTGATGCATTGCTTTCTCATAATATTTTCTATGTCAGAGAAGGTGTTCCATTTGTGAGAAATCAGATGGGCGGCGGAAACTATACTGAGGAAGAAAACCAAATTATTGTGTTGAAATAAGAGCAGTAAAACAAAAAGAGAATGAGAAAATTTTCGATAGGAGGATAACGTAAGATGAGCCAGACAAAGGGAAGAGTTACGATTCCGACCAATCTAGATGTTGTACCAGAAACAATTGAACTAATGAAACGCTGGGGAGCGGATGCAATACGTGACTGTGATGGAACTGAATTTCCAGAGGAATTGACAAAAACGGGTGCAAAAATTTATGCGACTTATTATACAACAAGAAAAGATAATGAGTGGGCAAAGGCAAATCCAGATGAGGTGCAGCAGTGCTATGTGATGACAGCCTTTTATACAGCGGTTGACAAAGAGCTTTCTATTCCGCTTATGAAGGGAATATCAGATGAACTGATGATGGTCAATACAAGAGATGATATCAAAAGATGGTGGGAAGTCATTGACCGTTCAACAGGTGAGATCGTGCCGACAACGAATTGGAATTATCAGGAAGAGACTGGCTGTGTGGTGATCTGCGACGCTGTGCCATTCCATGAATATACGGTTAGCTTTTTAGCATATATTATCTGGGACCCAGTTCATATGTATAATGCAGTAACAAATGAATGGAAGGATTTTGAGCATCAGATTACTTTTGATGTGCGCCAGCCAAAGACACATAAGTATTCATTAGAGCGTCTTCGCAAGTATTGTGAAGAACATCCATATGTGAATGTTATTCGTTATACAACATTTTTCCATCAGTTTACTCTTATGTTTGACGAGTTAAAGAGAGAAAAATATGTGGATTGGTATGGTTATTCTGCATCAGTCAGTCCTTATATTTTAGAGCAGTTTGAAAAAGAGGTGGGTTATCCATTCCGTCCGGAGTATATAATCGATCAGGGCTATTATAATAACCAGTATCGCGTTCCGAGCAAGGAATTTAAAGATTTTCAGGCATTCCAGCGCAGAGAAGTCGCAAAGCTGGCAAAGGAAATGGTAGATATTACTCACGAGTGTGGTAAAGAAGCCATGATGTTTTTAGGCGATCATTGGATTGGAACAGAACCGTTTATGGAAGAGTTTGCTACAATTGGACTTGATGCAGTTGTAGGAAGTGTTGGAAATGGAAGTACATTACGCCTGATTTCTGATATTAAGGGCGTAAAATATACAGAAGGCCGTTTCCTGCCTTACTTCTTCCCAGATACATTCCATGAGAATGGAGATCCAGTGAAGGAAGCAAAGGAAAACTGGATTACAGCAAGACGTGCAATTTTAAGAAAACCGATTGATCGTATCGGATATGGCGGATACTTAAAATTGACACTCGATTTCCCTGAATTTTTACAGTACGTTGAGGATGTATGCAATGAGTTTCGTGAGCTATATGAAAATGCAAAGGGAACGACACCATATTGCGTGAAAAAAGTTGCAGTGCTCAATAGCTGGGGCAAGATTCGCAGCTGGGGATGTCATATGGTACATCATGCACTGTATCAGAAGCAAAATTATAGCTATGCTGGAATTATTGAGGCACTTAGCGGAGCACCATTTGATGTTTGCTTCATTTCATTTGACGATATTCTTCAAAATCCGCAGATATTAAAGGATATTGATGTTATTATCAATGTTGGAGATGGTGACACAGCTCATACTGGTGGAAGTATTTGGGAAAATCCCAAAATCTCATCTGCAATTCGTGAATTTGTTTATAATGGAGGTGGATTTATTGGTGTTGGCGAACCATCTGGTCATCAATTCCAGGGTCATTTCTTACAGCTGGCGGATTTGATTGGTGTTGAGAAAGAGACAGGATTTACTTTGAATTACGATAAGTATAACTGGGAAGAACATCAGGATCATTTCATTCTTGCCGATACAACAAAGCCGGTAGATTTTGGAGAGGGAAAGAAGAGTATGTACGCATATGCCGGTACAGAAATTCTTGTACAGCGTGAAAAGGAAGTACAGATGGCTGTAAATGAGTTTGGTAAGGGTCGAAGCGTATATATTAGCGGTCTGCCATATAATTTTGAGAACAGCCGTATCTTATATCGAAGCATTTTGTGGAGTGCGCATGGTGAGGCTGTTTTAAATCAGTGGTTTAGTACAAACTTTAATGTAGAAGTCCATGCTTATGTAAAGAATGGAAAATTCTGCGTGGTGAATAATACTTATGAGCCACAGAAGACTACTGTTTACCGCGGTGACAAAAGCAGCTTTGAGTTGGAAATGGCGCCGAATGAGATTAAGTGGTACATGATTTAATAGAATAAAAAAAGACTTTCTAAAACAATCATAACGTACATATGCTAGTATGACGAGATTTGTTTTAGGGAGTCTTTTTTGAACTGTCAGGATCAGATTTATTCAGAGGAATATATTGATTTTATTGGGAATCGAAGTCTTATTGAGTCAAAGTATACGCTTGATTGCAAACAGCCATTAGGTGCTAGGTTTGCATCTCTTTACCTGAAGCTTTCGGATGGATATGAAGATGGAACTGTCTATGGCTATTATAACATTCCAAAGCTGTTTGGTTTGCAGGATACAGGAAGTATGGAATCATCTGGTATTTTGCAGGTAAGGGAAAATCCAGATCTTAAGCTTGATGGAAGTGGTGTTTTGATTGGATTTGTGGATACGGGAATTGATTATGCAGGTTCCATTTTTCTAAAACAAGATGGAACAACTAGAGTAACAGCAATCTGGGATCAGACAATACCGGCCGGAAGCCCAATCAGACTACCTGCGCAGCCAGAGCTTCCAGAGACGCCAGAGAACATTACAAGAACGCCGGAAGGATTTTTATATGGAAGCGAATTTACGCATGAGCAGTTAAACGCAGCAGTAAAAATGGAAGATGCTTATGAAGGAATTTCGTCAAGGGATGAAAATGGGCATGGAACTTTTTTGGCTTCTATAGCGGCAGGAAATGAGCTGCCAGATGGAAGCTTTACTGGTGCAGCGCCAAAAGCAGATATTGCAATGGTAAAGTTAAAGCCTGCTAAGAATCGTTTGCGAGCTTATTATCAGATTAAAGAGGATGCGGTGGCATATCAGGAAAATGATATTATGGCAGGTGTTCTTTATCTTGTATCGTTAGCAAAGAAGCGTCAACAGCCACTTGTGATTTGTCTGGGACTTGGAACGAATGCTGGATCTCATCGAGGTGGCTTGCCACTTGCAAGAATGCTTGAAGGGCTTGGAAGTTCTGTTGGCATCACAATTGTGGCAGGAACAGGAAACGAGACAGCAAGAGGTCATCATTTTGAAGGACAAATTTCATCAGAAAGCGGATATGAGGATGTAGAGATTCGCGTTGCAGAGGGAGAGAATGGCTTCTTTCTTGAATTGTGGGCAAATGAACCGGAAACATATTCAGTCGCGATACGTTCTCCGAATGGAGAAGTAATTCCAAGAATATATGTGAGGCCAGGGCGCATTGAAATTTTAAATTTTGCACTGGCACGGACAAGAGTGGAGCTTTCGTATAGACTTTCTGTTACGGGAACAGGTGAGTTTCTTGCACTGCTTCGCTTTATCAATATTACACCAGGTGTCTGGACAGTACGTGTATATAATGATCTTTTTATAACAGGTCGTTATCATATGTGGCTTCCGATAGAATCATTTTTGAGGCAGGATACTGTATTCCTTCGTCCTTCAGAATTTATAACGCTTACTTCGCCGTCTGATGCAGCAAATGTGATTTCAGTCAGCAATTACAATCATCAAAATAATAGTATTTACCTATATTCAGGGCGTGGCTATACTACAGATGGCCGGATTTGTCCAGATTTGGCGGCGCCTGGCGTTGGAATTGAAGGTTTTACATCGTCGTTATCAGGTGTGGGAAATGAACTCCGTCGTGTACAAAGAAGTGGTTCAAGTGTTGCAGCAGCACATATGGCGGGAGCAGCGGCATTATTTTGCCAGTGGACAAGAGAAAGCGGGATTCGCTATTTTAGTAGTACAGATGTAAGAACGTATTTTATCAGAGGTGCAAAAAGAGATTCATCGAGAACATATCCCAATAGGGAATGGGGCTTTGGAACACTTGATTTGTATGGTGTTTTTAAAAATCTTCAGACGCAGATTTTCTGAAGTCGTTACAGTTCACGCGTAATATGAACTGTAACCTGAATTCCAGTAAAAAAATACTATACAGATTCGAGAAAAAGAGGTATAATGTCAACAGATATTTCAGTAAAAATGGCGAAAATCTGTCAAAAATCAGAAAAAGTTATATGCATCAAACAAAAGGGATGAAAGGAGATAAATCAATATGGAGATGCAAAATCAGATAAAGGAATATGTGGCACTATATGAAAGTGAAGTTAGAAAACTGGCAGACCAGTTAAGAAATGAAAGCATGCCACAGCTAACAGAGGAGCTTTTTAGCGAATTTGAAACAAATGGAAACCGTATGCGATATGAGGCTGTTTACTTTGGAAGAAGAAAATTCTTATCAGTGCTTGGTCTTGCAAGTGTGATCTGGCATGAAAAAGAAGATATTCAAAAGCTAGAAGAAGTAATACGGGAAATATGCGCAGAAGAGTGCTGGGCACTTCCGGCACACGTTAGAAGAAAGGAAAATCCAAATTGGAGAGGTGTAATCGATCTTTTTGCAAGTGAAACAGGTCAGACACTTGCACATATTACAACTCTTTTAAAGGATGAGCTTTCAGAAGATGTGATTACGCTTGCGCAAAATGAAGTGAAGGCTCGTATTCTTAAGCCATTTATAGAGTCGAAGGTGCCATATGCAAGCTGGGAACAGGCAACGAATAATTGGAATGCTGTTTGTTGTGGTAATGTGGGAAGTGCAGCTCTTCTTCTTATGGAGGAAGGAACAGAAAAGAAAAAACTGTTAGAACGACTTAATTATGCACTGGAACATTATTATTTAGAAGGTTTTGGCATGGATGGCGCGTGTCAGGAGGGACTTGGTTACTGGGTATATGGCTTTACATATTTTACATTGTTTGCATTAGCACAAAGAGAATATGATCCATCAAAGGATCTGATGGCATCTGAAAAAGTAAATGCGATTGTACATTTTTCAGCAAAAGTGTTATTTTTGCCGGTGGTCGTACTGTCAGCTTTTCAGATGGTGATTCAAGAGGAACATATCCGATGGGACTTACATGCTGTCTGGCAGATCAGTACAGTGATATTCGTTTTCCAGATACATCATATGTACAAAAGCTGGATGGAGACAGCTGTTGGAGATGGGTTGGAATTTACTGGAGCTGGTATTGGACGCATCGCTATTTAGACGATGTACAGAATAAAAAGGCAGAAGAACCAAAGCCGTTAGAACAAAGCGGTGCTTGTGTTTTACAGGATGCGCAGTGGTGTATTTTAAGAGGTGCAAAACAAACAGCTGTTATTGCAAAGGGTGGAAATAATGGTGAACCACATAATCATAATGATGTTGGAAGTTTTCATTACCTGGTAGACGGAGAAGCTTTTTTGGATGATTTAGGCGCTGGAGAATACACAAAGGATTATTTTTCTGAAAAGCGTTATGAGGTTTTCTGTAATAGAGGCGAGAGCCACAATATTCCGATTATTGGAGATATTGATCAAAAGGCAGGAAAGGAATATTGTGCCGACAGATTTGAATTAACAAAAGATCGTAATATTTTGATTTCATTTGGAAAAGCATATGGAATTGAAGCACAGAAGGTATATCGTGAGATTTGTTTGGATGAAAATACAGGAGATCTTACTGTATGCGATTATATTCAGTGCAGACTTGGCGTGACAGTTTATGAAAATTTGATTACAAGACTGCCTGTAAGTGTTGAAAATGATAGTGTTGTAATTCGCGGAGAAAAGCATTGTGTTATTTTACATGCAGAGGGACGTAAGGGTGAATTTAAAATCAAAACAGTAGAACATTCTAACCATCAAGGTATCTTGGAGAATATTAATGTTATTCGCTGGGAAGTTTGCTGTGATGAACCTCAAAACAGCAAAATTGGTATTGCAGACAGCAAAATTTGTCTGCACATAACAGAATAAAACTAGTATAATTGAATGGGCAGGTAGGAACCTGCCTATTCTTTTAAAAAAATGGGAGGAATAAATGAGAAGGCAGCAGTTAAAAACAAGAATAAGTGCACTTCTTATGGCTGTTTCACTTGCAGTAGCGGGAAGCTTTACTAGTGTAACAACGATACAGGCAGCAGAAGAAATTAGCACAACTGACAACAGTTTGTATCAAAAGGAGAACCAGACGCAGGAAAAAAATGAAGTGCAGACTGAGTCTAGTTTACAGCTGGAAACTTCGGCAGCAATAACAGAAAGTCCACAGTCGGAAAGCATACAGCCAGAGAGTACACAGTCAGAGAGTACACAACCGGAAAGTATACAGCCAGAAGGTACACAACCGGAAAGTACATCGTTAGAGACTGAGTCAACGATAGAAACAGCTTCTGAACATGAAGAAACAACAGTGGGAGAAGATGTAAGTGAAACAATAACTGAAACAGCTATTGAAACGACAGTAGAAGAATCTCCTGAAGAATCATCTGGAGAAAATATATTTGCAGAAGAATCTTCTGAGGAAGTATCATCGGAAGAAATGACAGAAGAGTTAACAGAAGAAGAGTCAACTGAGGAAATAGAAGAGGAAACTACCGAGTTTGAATATGGAATTGACTTTTTAGATCTTGGAGATGTGACTCAGATTATTCAAATTTTATCATGTCGGATAGAGGGAAGTCAAGTCATTGTCAAGGGAAAGCTTAACCATAAGTTTAAGACAGCAGATGAGAAATTGTATCTGTTTGAGGAGCCGATGTATCAAAAAGATATTACAGGCAGTCCGATTGCAGATGTGAAAAAAGAAGATACGTTTGAATTTTCTGTTCCGCTGAATAATAATACAGCACAGTCAAAGTTGTATTCTAAATTTTTTGTTGGAATGAAATTTAGGGATGGTACGTATCAGGCATTGAGTGATGGATGCTTTATTACAAATCCAGAAGCATTGGCAGAAAATCAGTCATCATATCCGCAGGCAAGAAGCAAAAAAGGGCTTCTCACAGATATTGCTTTTGGAACAGATATTGAAGAATTAGGCCTTAGTTATACAAATGTAAATATTGTAATGAATGAGCTAATTAATGGCAGCGGATATTCTTATACATATAATGGGAAAACATATCAGTATTCATCAAATTGTATTGCCAAGTTAGACCAAACACTTCTTATGTACGACCGAAATAATATTATTGTGAATGCGATTTTATTATGGCAGCCAGATCAAAATCCACATAGCTTTGGCTATCCTGGTGCAAATGCATCAATTGGTGCATATCATGGATGGAACGTTGTCTCAAAGGAAGGAATTGAATGCATTTCAGCAGCGCTTCATTTTCTCGGTGAGCGATATGGCAGAAGTGATCATGCATATGGACATATTGCAAGCTGGACAGTTGGAAATGAAGTTAATGCAGATACTTCGTGGAATTACACAGGTCACCAGTCTGCGCCGGATTATGCATATATTTATACCAATATGATGAGAATTACAAGCCAGGCAGTGAAAAGCAGCTGTGCACATGCGCGAGTTTTTATGTCGTTAGACATGTATTGGCATGGTGTGTCTGGAGGAACACGTTATGATGGAAAAGAGCTAATTGACTATGTAAACACCTATATGAAGGCAGAGGGTGATATTGAGTGGGGAGTAGCATTCCATCCATATGGAAATCCACTTACGGAGGCAGAGTGGTGGAATGATAATGCAACCTTTAATGAAAATGCGAGTTTTTATTTCAATGGAGAATATTTCAGTTTTAACTGGATATTTGTGTAAAAATGGATTGCGAAATCCAGATGGCTCCGTAAAGCATGTGATATTGTCTGAGCAGGGATATACATCACATTCGTTTAACCAGGGAAATGTAGAGTGGAAGCAGGCAGCGGCACTTGCTTATGCGTATTATGTGACTGAAGCTAACCCTTATATTGATGCATTTATTGCAATGAGAGAAGTAGATGCGAAGCCGGAGGCAGATGCGGGAATACATCAGGGCCTTTGGTATAATGATGAAAATAAGGCATTGTGTACATTTGCAAAGAAGCCTGCGTGGACGGTATGGAAATATATTGATACAAATCAATCATTTGCGTATACAGATTCACTTGCATCGCTTGTTGGATTGCCGTCATTTTCATCTGTATATGGTTCTGTAATGGCGTCAAAAAACAGGAGTGCAGATTTAGGTACCGGCGGATATGCCGCGTCATGTAATGTTGGAACGACTCTTATGAATGGCTGGTATGGTGAGTATGGATTAACTTCCTGCAGTGCAGACAGCCAGAAGATTGCCGTAAATGCAGGAGCAAACAGTCCATTCACATATGCAGGAATTGCACGCGCAGGAAATGTTGATTTTTCTTCACAGCGTTATTTTTGTTTTAATATTTCAGGAACGGCTGGAGATAATCAAAATTTGAGAGTGCGCATGCGTTTTACAAGCGGTCAGGACACGCTTGAGACGGAGCTTGCACTGAAAAAGAATGTAAATCAGATGATATATGCTGATCTTGGAAACTGGAAGGGAAAAAGCAATGTTTCTAAGATTCAGATTTGGGTGCAGCAGGATGGAACTGAAAAATGGCAGAATGGAAGCTTTACAATTCAGAATGTATGCCAAAGCAGTGGTATAAGTACAACATCAGCACCATCACTTACAATTACAGAATCGGGATACACAGGAGTAACTCAAGATGCATTTACAGCATACTGCAAGGTGAGCGGAACAAAGCCGGTTGCAAGAGTAGAATATAGTGCATGGAATATTGCATTCAGCACAGAGAAAACAGTTACAAAGCGGGGAAGCATTTCTGGTGGATATTCTCAATGCAGTTTCTCAATTTCTGAGTTTGGGTGGAGAACAGGTGCATATGGTGTTCGAATTGTGGCATATGATACGGACAATGTAGCTTCAAAGCCAGTGCTAGTTAGTGTTACTGTGAAGGGTGCGGCAGAGGCACTTGTTATTTACAATGTTTATACAACAGATATTTCTTATAATGGATTTACACTTACAGTAGAAGCTGCCAGTGAGTATGGTCTTTCTGGAAATTCTTCTGTAGCAGTATGGAGCAGTACCGCAGGACAGGCAAAGACTCTTATCTGGTATCCGCTTCAGTTTGTAAATGGACGGGCAAGTGTTCGCGTAAATATTTCAAATCATGGAAATTATAGAGGTGAATATAATTGTCATGCGTATGTTACTGATAATAGGGGAACAAAAAAGCTGTATGCATTAACAGCATCTGTTCCTACGCCAGTTCCTAAGATTACATCGGCATCTGTAACGGAAGTTAGTGCTTTGGGATATCAGGTGAATGCAAATTTTGATTGTCCGCTTGGTGTGTCAAAGGCAGAGATGAAAACATGGACAGATAAACTTGGCTTAGGCGCTGCTGTGACAACGAATATGACGGTCAATGGGTCAAGTGTAATGTCATATGTAATGACATCTGCTCATCAAAATAAAAGTGGAACGTATCATTCTGTTATTTATTTGTATGATAAAGCAGGAAATTGTGTAACGCGAACACTTGATGTTCAGATTCCAGAGGATTTTGGAGCGAGAAAGCGGAAAACCGCAAATTACAGCTTCATGTACACAGACAAATTCCGATAATTATCGAATTTCGTTCCAGTATAGTACACTTTTTGGTGTAAATGCGATTCGCGTTGCAACATGGACAGCAGAGAATGGTCAGGATGATCTTGTTTGGAGAGATATAAATTATAATCCATCAACAAAGTCAGGATACATTGATCTTCCGGCAAAAGATAAAAAGGGAGGCCCATATATTAATGATGTGTATATATGGGATTACGCTGGACAGTTTAGTATGTATCGTGTTATTACGAATACACCTTCTAAAATGCCAAAAATTGTTAAGATTACAGTATCAGACGTAAGTAGTACTGGATATCGTGTAACAGCTCAGTTTGAGACTTCAAGAGGAATATCGAAAGTGCTGATGCCGACATGGACAGAGGCAAATGGTCAGGATGATTTAGTTTGGCATCAGGCAAGTGTTTCACAGAATACTGCAACATGTTATATCAGTACGTCAGATCATAAAAATGAGTATGGAACCTATATTACACATGTTTATGTATATGATGCGGATGGAGATTTTGCACTTGAAGGAACGTATGTGCCACTTGACCAGAATACACAAAATGGCTATACAGGTTTGCTTCTTCGTGATGGAAAATGGAAGTATTATCAGAATGGAGCGTTAGAGGAAAATTATATAGGACTTGTAGGCAATAGTGGAAGCTGGTATTATGTAGAGCGAGCAGAGGTGAACTGGAATTATACAGGATTGACCTATTACGAGGGCAGTTGGTACTATGTGAGAGCAGGTGTTGTTGACTGGTTATATACTGGATTGTGCTTACATGATGGTGCTTGGTATTATATAAAAAATGGTTTATTAGATTGGTCTTACACCGGATTGTGTTTCCACAGCAAAGTATGGTATTACATTAAGAATGGTCAGGTAAACTGGAATTATACTGGTCCATGTCAGTATAATGGAGAGTGTTATTATGTAGAAAATGGTGTGTTGAATTGGAGCCATGATTTGAATAACGATAGTGGAAAGACATATGCATCTGTTCTTGTAGAACCAGATGTAGATAATCAGAAGGCAGCAGCGATATTGGAAGAGAAGGCAATTATGATTGAAGAGGATCATGCACAGCCGACAGTTTTTACGGCACAGTCAGAACCAGAAGTAAAAATGCCACTACAATCAGAAATGCCATCAGAGGCAGATGCAACACTACCAGTGCAATCAGATAAACAGCAGATTGAATTGAATTGGTTTGTTATTATTGTAAAAACATTTCTTTCATACATTAAAGAGTGTATTGGTATGTAATCTGGAGCAACAATAAAATATTAGCAATATAAAACGTCAGGAAGCAATTGGAAATACAATAGCTCCTGACGTTTTATCTATGCTTTTCACTATAGTGTTATGATTTCTTAAATGAAGCAACATCATCTTTTGTGCAGCCCTCTTTTGAATATCGCGCTTTTTCATAAAGGGCATGCAGAAGATGTGTGCGCTCATCATCTGGCAGTTTTGCATACTGTTCAAGCTCCAGAGGAGTCAGTGATACAGGAATGAAATTGCCAGCCTTTTTGTTTAAATGGCTTCCCTGCTGAATCTGCTTTTTAAATTTCTTTCGAATCGTGGTATTCGGATTAAACAGCATAGAAAGAAGAGAATCACGTTCTTTTTTTTCAGAATCCTGAAGAAAAGTAGATTCTGTTTCTTCATTAATAAAT
>ENA-OPYX01000445-OPYX01000445.1-human-gut-metagenome-genome-assembly--contig:-NODE-445-length-24188-cov-2.994389_pt1 | contig 24188 bp, 28 predicted proteins | sample MGYA00242639_ERZ504486 | MGnify/ENA primary metagenome ERZ504486 (study PRJEB26092, sample SAMD00036296) | human gut metagenome | host: Homo sapiens | study: EMG produced TPA metagenomics assembly of... | reverse complement strand
AACATGTCTTCTGAAAGTGGTCTGGAAGGATCTGAAGGACAGAGCGTTTACGCAGCAACAAAGAACGCTGTAAACTCTTTAACAAGATCTTGGGCAAAAGAACTTGGAAAACAGGGAGTCAGAGTTGTCGGAGTAGCACCTGGGATCATGGAAGCTACAGGACTTCGTACAATTGCTTATGAATCAGCATTAGCATATACAAGAGGAATCACAGTAGATGACTTAAGAGCTGGATATTCTAAAACATCTACAATTCCACTAGGAAGATCTGGTAAATTATCAGAAGTTGCAGATCTGTGTGTATATCTTGCAAGTCAGAGAGCTTCTTATGTTCATGGAGTTACAGTGAACGTAGCAGGAGGAAAAACAAGAGGTTAAAAACAATTAACCTGTATCAATAGAAAAGAGGATCAATATGAAACAGCTTTTTAACAATGAAAACAGAATCGCAGTTATTTTAAAGAATATCGAAATGCAATCTGTTTGCAGTGTAGAAAAGCCTCGCGGCAAAGCTTGATGTGTCGACAAAAAACGATCCGCAATGACATTAAGGAAATTGAATTGCCTGCTTGGAGGATACGCATTGTATCAAGCAATAACAAAGGAAACATGTAAACTGATCGTGTTTGCACCGAAAGGTTTTACAGAAATCCGCAATAAGATTTACAAGCAGGAAGACCTTTTTAATTCAAGTCATACAAGAATGGCATATATGATTCTGGCAGCTGATGCATGCCGAGGAACCGTATCTTACCGATGATCATTTCTGAGGAGATGAAAGTTGCCAGAACAACAACGATCGGTGATCTGAACCGATTAAGAAAGGCAATCGAGAAATACGACCTGAAGATTAAAGGAAAAGCAAATACAGGACTGGCTCTTTGTGGTGATGAGTTTAACATTCGCCTATTTATCTTAGAAAATATTTATGAACAACTGTATTTAAATTTCCCACTTGGACAGACAATTCGTGAAAAACTATATGATTTTCAGGAAAGATTATCGATGGATGCCCCTAGGGTTTGGTTTCTTTTACAGATTTTTTGTTGTGATGATCCAGAGAATGGAAAGCGGTCATACGATCAAAAAGCTGAAGCCGAAATATGAAGAACTATACGAAAGTTCAGCATATATGATCGTGGATGAGTTCCTTAATGAAATTGAACAGGTCAAAGGATATAAGATATCCAAAGAAGAGCGATTGTTTTTAAGCATATCTGTAGCAGGAATGAGAACACCGTCAAATACAGCAGAGATCGAGCAAAAGATCAGTATTTCGGAAGGTGTTGCAGATCTTATCATTGAAATTTTAGATCGGATCAAAGCAGAACTTAATGTAACAGTTGTAGCAAATGAATTATTTGATGATTTTGTCTATCACGTATTTTTATGATCAACCGGCTAAAATATGGCTTCCATATTTATAATCCGATGGTTGATGATTTCAAGAACAAATACAGTGTAGCCTATAAGATGGCGGAGATTGCAAAAGGTGTTTTGGAAGAACGCATAGGAATCGAAATGACAGAAGATGAGATGGGATTTCTGGCTGCTTATTTTGGAGTGTTTTTTATTAGAGCAGGAACCAGAAGAGAAACGATGCAAGATCGCGATCGTTTGCGGATCTGGAAGATCATCGGACGTCTGATCGAGAATCAGTTAAAGAAAGTCTTTGATGTAGAACCGGAATTTGAATTTTTCTATGGTATCTTCGATGAAAATCGCAAAGATGATTTTGATTATATTGTTACGACGACAGAATTACACATGGATACGAAAACCCCGGTTGTTTTTATGGATGAAGTATTCGATAGAAAATATATTCAACGTAAATTTGAAAATATGAGATATCTTTCTGAAGCAGGACGAACGATCCGAAAAGGAATAGATTCTTTGTTTATGAATTTATTAGATGAAACGAGATTTTTTGTTCTGGATCAAGAAAGTTCATATGATGAGAACGTTGATCGGATGGCAAGGGCACTTACCAATCAGGGAGAACTTGATGCAGGATTTGCCCAGAGAGTGAGAGAACGTGAAAAATATTCAACCATGGTTCTTGACCAGAATATTGCGTTTCCACATACAAAGAATATGCTGTCAAAATTAACATTGGCAATGGGTGTGTTTCCAGATATGTTAAAAGATGATAAATACGGAAATATCCGGATCATTATTTTACTGGGAATTCCTGAATCAATGGAAGATGACACAGTACTTGTCCGATTATATGATGATATTTTGTCGATTGGCAAGAAACCGGATGTCATTCCTAAGATCCAGAAAATGGAAAGCTACAGAGAATTTCTTCTCTATATTGCAGAAGAAAATAATATATTTGAGTAAACGAAAAGGAGGAAGACGATGTCATTTATGGTCATAGCTGTGGCGATGCTTGCAGCATTTTGTCTGCAGTTTTTATTTCAGATGGTGCAGATGAAAAGTTTTAATAAATTTTATACAAAACTTCGAAAAAAAGGCCGGGTTGCCATAGGAAAGGCAAAAGGCGGTTTTCATGCAGGTGCGATCGTTATGTTTGCGATCGATCAGGATGGAGTGATCATAGATGGTTGCTTTATGAGAGGATTTACAATGCTTGCACGATTTAAAAACTGGGATTTCTTTAATGGAATTGATGTTGGAACGATTAAAAAAGATGATTGTGCAACGATCGGTGTATCCTTAAGAAGAGCAGTGCTTAATGCTTCCTCAAATTACAACACGATTATGAGTGGAGGCGAAGTCTTAGAAAAGCCGAGTCTGTTTACAAGAATTGGAGACAAGATTTACGGTGTCAATAAGAAAAAAGCCTGAAATGAAAGGAGAATTATATGAATATCATTATTAAAGGTGCATCAGGATTCATGGGATTATTTGATACAGGTGCAGAAACATTTGTAAGCTGGGTGTCAGGAATCGTACCAAAGGTATTATTACTGTTAATCTTAATGAATACGATCATCGCCCTGATTGGACAGGAAAGAGTTAATAAATTTGCTAAATTATGTTCAGGAAACGTAATCCTTGCATATGGAGTATTACCATTTATTTCAGCATTTATGTTAGGAAACCCAATGGCATTATCAATGGGTAAATTCCTTCCAGAAAGAATGAAACCAAGCTATTATGCATCAGCTTCTTATCATTGCCATACAAACAGTGGAATTTTCTCTCATATTAACCCAGGTGAAATCTTTATCTACCTTGGAATTGCACAGGGTGTTCAGAAAGCTGGATTTGATATGACAGAATTAGGTCTTCGTTATATGTTAGTTGGTCTTGTTATGAACTTCTTCTCAGGATGGGTAACAGACTTTACAACAAAGATGGTTATGAAACAGCAGGGAATCGAATTAAGTAACGAATTGAAATAAGATGGATTTACGAGTGTAATTAGGAGGAAAAAACTATGTCAGAATATAGAGCGATTACGATCACACAGGGAAGCGGTGGATTTGGTGGTCCATTAACAGTAGAACCTAAAGAAGGAAAAGATGTATTATTATATATCACAGGTGGTGGAGCAGAACCTGATATCTTACCTAAAATCGTAGAATTAACAGGATGCCGTCCAGTTAACGGATTTAAGACATCTGTTCCAGAAGAAGAGATCTTCCTTGTGATCATTGACTGTGGTGGAACACTTCGTTGTGGAATTTATCCACAGAAGAGAATTCCAACGATCAATATCAACCCAGTTGGAAAATCTGGACCAATGGCAAAATATATTACAGAAGATATTTATGTATCTGGTGTTAAAAATGATAACATTGCATTGGCAGATGGATCTGCAGCACCTATTTCAGAAGCAGCACCTGCAAAAGAAGAAAAAGACTTCAAATACAGCGCAGATAAGAAAGTATCTGAAACAATGGGAAGCTCATCAAAATCAAGCTTTATCCAGAAAATTGGTATGGGAGCTGGTAAAGTCGTTGCTACTTTCAATAGTGCAGCGAAAGAATCTACAAACACAGTACTTCATACGATCATTCCATTCATGGGATTCGTATCATTGCTGATCGGTATCATTCAGGGATCTGGATTCGGTAACTGGTTTGCTAAATTATTACAGCCATTATGTGGAAATATCATTGGACTTGTAATCTTAGGATTTATTTGTTCTATTCCATTCTTAAGCTGTCTGCTTGGACCTGGAGCTGTAATTGCTCAGATCGTCGGAACATTGATCGGTGTAGAAATTGGTAAAGGAAACATTGAACCAAGCCTTGCACTTCCAGCATTATTTGCAATCAATACACAGTGTGCTTGTGACTTCGTTCCAGTAGGACTTGGACTTGCAGAAGCAGATCCTGAAACAGTAGAAGTTGGTGTACCAGCTGTACTGTACTCAAGATTTATCACTGGTGTACCTCGAGTTATCGTTGGTTACTTAGCAAGCTTTGGATTATATGCAGCAAAATAAAAATAATTATTAGTGAGAAAGGAAAGTAGTATTATGTATCAGGTAAACGATTAAAGGAAAAGGAGCTATGGTAGACGCATTTAGAGAAGAAGGGATCTTCGTTACATTTGGTGATAACGCACCAGATACTCTGAAAGATTTCTGCTATTCCATCGATGTAAAATCCAGTAGATGGAGAAGTAACTCCTGGATGTAAACTTGTAATTGACGGTAAAGAATTCAAGATTGTAAAAGTTGGAGAAGTTGCCAACGAGAATCTGAAGAATTTAGGACATGTTACATATAACTTCGGTGGAGAAGACGCTGAGTGTCTTCCAGGAACTATCTGCATGGAAAAGGCCGAGCTTCCAGCACTTGATATCGGAAGCACGATCGCAATCGTAAAATAAGGCTGCTTTCCAGACAGTAATATTATAATGAAAAAAATGAGGATGTCAGAATCTGGGCATTCTCTTTTTTTGTACAATATTCCTAAAGATGTTGTGCTATGGGTTGTTTTTTTTTGCTATATCTAGTAAAATAGGAAAAAGACATTTACGAATCAGAAGATGGATTGGGAAACAGAGAGAAGGAGTGTTTATGATTCCTTTATGGATATGGATCATAGCAGTGCTGTTGGTTGTGGGGATTGCCATGGCAGTGCTTTTAAGCAGCTATGAAAATAAGAGATTGACAGTTGAATATTACGAAATAGAGTCAGAAAAGATTCCAGAAGCATTTGATGGATATCGGATCGTGTTTTTAACAGATCTGCATTGTGCACAGTTTGGAGAGAATAATCAGGAATTGATCGAACAAATTGATGAATGCAGACCGGATATGATCCTGGTTGGAGGAGATATGGTAATAAGCCGCGAATCTTCGAATGAGGAAGTGCCGCTTGCACTGATGAAAGAGTTATCTGCAAAGTATCCGATCTATTATGCGGATGGAAACCACGAATTGAAACTTGCAAGGAATGAAGAAATCTTTGGTGTGCGGTATAAAGATTATGTTCATAGTCTGAAAGAGTATAACATACATCACATTTCGAATGAAACGATCGTAATTCAGTCAGAGACTGGATTTATTTCTTTAACTGCGTTTGATCTTGAGAAGAAATATTATCAGAGATTTCATGTACCGCGCATGCCGCTTTCTCATATGGAATCTGTGGTAGGAAGTTCTCCAGGAAACATTTTTCATATTTTATTAGCACATAACCCAAACTATTTAAAAACATATGCAGATTGGGGCAGTGATCTTGTCTTAGCGGGCCATTTCCATGGAGGAATGGTAAGAATTCCGAAATTTGGAGGTGTGATCTCACCGCAATTTCAGATTTTTCCAAAATACGATGCAGGAGAGTTTCATGAGGGAGAGACAACGATGATCTTAAGCCGTGGACTTGGAAACCATTCCATCAAATTAAGATTGTTTAATAAACCAGAGATTTCATGCATTGAATTAAAGAAGAGAGACTGATTTATGGGAATAGATATTAAGGTAAATGCATTTGAAGGACCATTAGATCTTCTGTTGCATCTGATCGAGAAGAATAAAGTGGATATTTATGATATTCCAATCTCTGAGATCACAAGCCAGTATCTTGATTATATCCGCTCTATGGAAGAGGAAGATCTTGATGTGATGAGTGATTTTCTCGTTATGGCAGCCACATTATTAAAGATCAAGGCGAAGATGTTGCTTCCAGTGAAGGAAGAAGAGGAAGAAGAAGGAGATCCGAGAGAAGAACTTGTAAGAAGACTGATTGAATATAAGATTTATAAATATGCCTCTTTACAGTTGAAAGAACGAGAGATGATGGCAGAGAAGAGTTTTTTTAGATCACCAGATATTCCACCGCAAGTACTTGCATACAGAGAAGAGATCGATCCTGTGCAGATGTTATCAGAGGTAACTTTACAGAGGATTTCTGAAGTTTTTCAGTTTGTGATGAGAAAACGACAGGATAAGTTAGATCCGATCCGAAGCGAATTTGGGGAGATCAAGCAGGAAGAGATTAAATTAGAAGATAAGATCACGGAAGTGTATAATTATATTATACAATATAAAGAAGTGAACTTTTATGACCTTCTAAACGAACAGGAGACAAAAGAAGCAGTGATCGTCACATTTCTGGCGGTTCTTGAATTGATGAAGACAGGAAAGATTTACGTTCAACAGGAAAATATCGAAGATGATATTTTCATACGGGCACTGGAGTAATGAATTTATGAAGAATAAACTTGCAGCGATCGAAGGAATTTTATTTTCGATGGGAACAAGTGTGACAAGGCGGCAGCTGATGGAGGCACTTGAGATAGATAATGAACAGTTTGATGAGTTGATCAAACTGTTACAGACAGAATATGACAAAGAAGAGAGAGGAATCCGGTTATTGGAACTGGATGATGCTTATCAGCTTTGTACCAAAACAGAATATTATGGATCATTGATAAGAATTGTGAATCATCCAAAGAAACCAAGGCTTACGGATGTAATGCTTGAGACTTTATCGATCATTGCTTATAAGCAGCCAGTAACGAAACAAGAGATTGAAGCGATCCGAGGTGTGAAATGCGATCATCCGATCAACAAGCTGTTAGAATACCGGCTGATCAAAGAGGCTGGACGGCTGGATGCGATCGGGCGTCCGATCTTGTTTCGTACGACAGAAGAATTTTTGAGATGTTTTGGAGTAAAATCAACAGATGATCTTCCAGTTGTTGGAGAAGAACAGGTGGAAGATTTTAAAATACAGGCTCAGGAAGAAGTGAAATATACACTAGATGAGACTAGTCTGGAAGAAGAGATGGAGGAGATGTAGTATGGGTAAAATGACAGGAAATGAATTTCTGGTAAAGGCATTACAGGAAGAAGGCGTAGAGAAGATCTTTGGATACCCGGGTGCGTGTGTCATTGATATTTTTGATGAAATCTATAAGCAGGATCAAGTAGAACTGATTCTTCCAAGACATGAGCAGGGGTTGATCCATGCGGCAGATGGATATGCAAGAGCTACAGGAAAAGTTGGTGTCTGTCTGGCAACAAGTGGACCAGGTGCCACAAACCTTGTTACAGGAATAGCAACAGCGAATTATGACAGTGTGCCATTGGTGTGTTTTACAGGACAGGTTGCCACAAATCTGATCGGTAATGATACATTTCAGGAGATCGATATTGTCGGAGTTACAAGAAATATCGCGAAATTTGTTATAGTTGTCCGTAAAAGAGAGGATTTGAATCGCCTGATCAAAGAGGCATTTTATATTGCAAGAACAGGAAAACCGGGACCAGTCTTATTAGATCTCCCAAAAGATGTAATGGCAGAATTAGGAAGTGATGAATATCCAGAGGAAGTCAATATCCGTGGATATAAACCAAACACGAAACCACATCATGGACAGATTCTTCGTGCAATGAATATGATCTATGATGCGAAACGTCCATTATTCTTAATTGGTGGAGGTGCGAAGATCGCAGGGGCACAAGAAGAGATGTGCAAATTAATGGAAACATTAAAGGTTCCAGTTGTTACAACGATCATGGGACGAGGGATCGTACCAACAAATCATGAATTATATTATGGAAATATTGGAATGCATGGAAATTATGCAGCAAATCAGGCAGTAAATGATTGTGATCTGTTGATTTCCATTGGAACAAGATTTAATGACCGAATTACAGGAAAACTTGGAACATTTGCATCGGATGCCAAGATCATTCATATTGATATTGATACAGCGGCGATTTCTAAGAACGTTACGGTTGATGTGCCATTGGTAGGAGATGCAAAAGAAGCCATCGCATTAATGTTGTCTATTGCAGAAAATGAAGAACCATGTAAAGTAGATGAATGGCTGTCAAGAATGAATGAATGGCATGAACAAAAGCCATTAGTAATGGAAGAAAAAGAAAAATTAGTTCCAAAACAGGTTATTGATGCGATCAATGAGTACTTTGATGAACCAATTGTTACAACAGACGTTGGACAGAATCAGATGTGGACGACACAGTTCTTAGAACTATATGGAAGACGACAGATGCTGACATCTGGTGGACTCGGAACGATGGGTTATGGGCTTCCAGCAGCAATTGGTGCAGCAATTGGTAATCCAGGAAGAGAAGTTGTTTGTGTATCTGGAGATGGTGGATTTCAGATGAATTCCCAGGAGATCGCGACAGCTGTGATTCAGGAACTTCCTATTACAATCTGTATTTTAAATAATGGGTATCTTGGAATGGTGAGACAGTGGCAGGATCTCTTCTATGATAAAGCATATGCAGGTACATGTTTAAGAAGAAGAAAGAGTTGTGAACATCATTGTGATGGAGATTTTTCAAAATGTCCGCCATATACACCAGATTTTGTAAAACTTGCTGAAAGTTATGGAGCACAGGGGATCAGAGTCTTTAAGAAAGAAGAAATTATCCCAGCATTTGAGAAAGCAAAGGCGAAAACAGATGGGCCAACGATCATTGAATTTATCATTGAGAATGAAGAACTTGTTATGCCAATGGTGAAACCAAATGGATCTATCACAGATCTGATCATGGAACGTGGAGAAGAATAGGAGGAATGAAAATGGATAATCAGATGGAAAGAAGATGGCTTTCTTTGTTCGTAGAAAACCGTGCTGGTGTTCTTGCAAGAATTTCCGGACTATTCTCTGGAAAAGCCTACAATATACACAGTCTTACAGTTGGAGAAACAGAAGATCCAACAATGTCTCGTATGACGATCTGTATTGATGCAGATGAAAAGACATTTGAACAGGTCAAGAAACAGTTAAATCGAAGCGTGGAAGTTATTAAAGTTATTGACTATACAGATACATCGATCCGAACAAAGGAAATCATGTTTATCAAAGTGAAAAGTCTTACAGAGAAGCAGATGGCAGAGATCTTCCAGATGGCAGAAGTGTTCCGTTTCCTGATCAAGGATATGGGAAAAGACAGCTTATTAATAGAAGCAATTCGTACAGAGACAAAGAATGATTCTATTTTAAAGGTGTTTAAAGAACGTTATACAAATATTGAAGTAGTCAGAGGTGGTCCGGTAGCGATCGATTGTATCAGTATGCAGGATCGTTAATGATCAGAAGACAATAATATAGAAGAGAAAAGAGAGTTTGGTGTTTTAACGCACACACCAAGCTCTCTTTTTTGCGTGTACAGAAATAAGTTTTTAAAAAATATGGGGATTTTCATAGGAATAAAAGTTTTTCTTTCAATGAAAAAATACAGGGATGTGTTAAGTTAGACATGTTGAAAGTGAAGTAAATTTAACGAAAAATCAATTTATAAAGAGTGTAAATATATTTATATTGTAAAAATTGTTATTTTTTTCACGAAAAAATCAGGATTATTTCATAGAAAATACAAGAAAGTTATCAATTCGGTGAGAAAGTGTTATAAGTTATGTCGGATTGTGTTAAAAAAAAATACAATCCGACAAGGACATTGTATACATCGAAAAAACACGTATTTATGCGGCTTTTGGCACTTTGCACAATTTATTGAAAATCTTTTTAAAAAATAGCAATTGAAAATGAGAAAAGATTGTGATAGTATTAACATATCGGCGAGAGAGAAGATCGCCAAAGTATAATAATCAAGAATATGGAGGAAAATTGATATGGCAAAGAAAGTAGTTATCGCAGGAGCATGCCGTACAGCGATTGGTAAAATGGGTGGAGTACTCAGCACAGTACCAGCAGTAGACATGGGATCAATCGTAATCAAAGAAGCATTAAAAAAGAGCAGGAGTTCCAGCTGATCAGGTAGACCATGTATACATGGGATGCGTTATCCAGGCAGGATTAGGACAGAACGTTGCTCGTCAGGCTTCCTTAAACGCAGGACTTCCAATCGAAACACCAGCAGTTACAGTTAACGTAGTATGTGGATCAGGATTAAACTGTGTAAACATGGCGGCACAGATGATTCAGGCAGGAGATGCTGATATCGTTGTTGCCGGTGGTATGGAAAGCATGTCAATGGCTCCATTTGCATTACCAAAAGCACGTTTCGGATATCGTATGAATAACGGAACACTGGTAGATACAATGGTTAACGATGCATTAACAGATGCATTCAATCACTATCACATGATGATCACAGCTGAAAACGTAGCAGAACAGTGGGGATTAACTCGTGAAGAATTAGATGAGTTTGCAGCAGCTTCTCAGCAGAAAGCAGTCGCAGCTCAGGAATCAGGAAGATTCAAAGATGAGATCGTTCCTGTAGAAGTAAAACAGAGAAAGAAAACAGTTATCGTAGATACAGACGAAGGACCAAGAGCTGGAACAACAGCTGAATCTTTAGCAGGATTAAGATGCTGCTCTGGAAAAGAAGGTGGAGTTGTTACAGCTGGTAACGCATCAGGAATCAACGATGGTGCAGCAGCAATCGTTGTTATGAGCGAAGAAAAAGCAAAAGAATTAGGTGTTACACCAATGGCTACATATGTAACAGGAGCTCTTGGTGGTGTAGATCCATCTATCATGGGTGTTGGACCAGTAGCTTCTACAAAGAAAGCTTTAGCAAAAGCAGACTTAACAATTGACGATATGGACTTGATCGAAGCAAACGAAGCTTTCGCAGCACAGTCTGTAGCAGTAGCAAGAGATCTGAAATTCGATATGAGCAAAGTAAACGTAAACGGTGGAGCAATCGCTCTTGGACATCCAGTAGGAGCTTCAGGATGCCGTATCTTCGTTACACTGCTTCATGAAATGCAGAAGAGAGACGCTAAGAAAGGTCTTGCAACACTTTGCATCGGTGGTGGAATGGGTTGCACAACTATCGTTGAAAGAGACTAATTAATTATAGATAATTAGGAAAGGAGAATTCTTAGAATGGAATTCGTTACATATGAACAGGACGGTTTTGTAGGTGTTGTAACAATCAATCGTCCAAAAGCATTAAACGCATTAAACAGTGAAGTATTAAAAAGAAATCGAAGCAACTTTTGATGCGATCGACTTAGATGCAACAAGAGCCGTTGTATTAACAGGTGCTGGAGATAAATCTTTCGTTGCCGGTGCTGACATCGGAGAGATGAGTACATTAACAAAAGCAGAAGGAGAAGCTTTCGGTAAGACAGGAAACGATGTATTCCGCAAGATCGAAACATTCCCTATTCCAGTTATCGCAGCAGTCAATGGATTCGCTTTAGGTGGTGGATGTGAGATTTCCATGAGTTGTGATATCAGAATCTGTTCTGAAAACGCAATCTTTGGACAGCCTGAAGTTGGTCTTGGAATCACACCAGGATTCGGTGGTACACAGAGACTTGCTCGTATCGTCGGAGTTGGAAAAGCCAAAGAAATGATCTATACAGCATTTAACATCAAAGCTGAAGAAGCTTACAGAATCGGACTTGTGAATGCAGTATATCCACAGGAAGAATTATTAGCAGCAGCTAAGAAATTAGCTAACAAGATCGCATCTAATGCACCAATCGCAGTACGTGCATGTAAGAAAGCAATCAACGAAGGTCTTCAGGTAGATATGGATCAGGCAATCGTTGTTGAAGAAAAAGCTTTTGGAAGCTGTTTTGAAACAGAAGACCAGAAAGCAGGAATGGGTAACTTCTTAGAGAAAGACAAAGCTAAGAAATTAAAAGTTGTTCCTTTCCAGAACAAATAATAATGAAATTTAATATATTTTCAGTCTGCGGTATTTGCTGCAGACTGAAAAACCACATAGTAAAATAATTTTACAGGAGGAATTATAATGAAAGTTGGAGTAATCGGCGCTGGAACAATGGGTAGCGGAATCGCACAGGCATTTGCACAGACAGAAGGATATGAAGTATGCTTATGTGATATTAATGAAGAATTTGCAGCAAACGGAAAAGCTAAAATCGCAAAAGGTTTAGAAAAACGTGTTGCAAGAGGAAAAATGGAACAGGCAGCTGCAGATGCTATCTTAGCAAAGATCACAACAGGTGTAAAAGATATCTGTACAGACTGCGACTTAATCGTAGAAGCAGCTATTGAAAACATGGAAATCAAAAAACAGACATTCAAAGAATTACAGGATATCTGTAAAGAAGATGCTATCTTTGCTACAAATACATCTTCTTTATCAATCACAGAAATCGGTGCAGGACTTGATCGTCCAATGATCGGTATGCATTTCTTTAACCCAGCTCCTGTTATGAAACTGGTTGAAGTTATCGCTGGTATCAACACACCAAAAGAAGTTGTTGATAAGATCAAAGCAATCGCTGAAGAAATCGGTAAAACACCTGTACAGGTTGAAGAAGGTGCTGGATTCGTAGTTAACAGAATCTTAATCCCTATGATCAACGAAGCAATCGGAATTTATGCTGATGGAGTAGCTTCTGTAGAAGGTATCGACACAGCTATGAAATTAGGAGCAAACCATCCAATGGGACCTTTAGCTTTAGGTGATTTAATTGGATTAGACGTTTGCCTTGCAATCATGGAAGTACTTTACAATGAATTCGGTGATACAAAATATCGTCCACATCCATTATTAAGAAAGATGGTTCGTGGAGGATTATTAGGATGTAAGACTGGTAAAGGATTCTACGATTACAGCAAGTAAGAAAAAGAGCTTTTCTTTTGCATCCGGAGATGGTGAACTCCGGATGCAGAAGTTAACTTTATAGAAATCATGATGGAGGAATAAAGAATGGATTTCACATTAAGTAAGAAACATGAAATGGCAAGAACTCTTTTCAAAGAGTTTGCTGAAAAAGAAGTAAAGCCTCTTGCACAGGACGTGGATGAAAATGAACAGTTTCCAGTTGAAACTGTAGCAAAAATGGCTAAAGCAGGATTCTTAGGTATTCCAGTTCCTAAAGAATATGGTGGACAGGGATGCGATCCATTAACATACGTTATGTGTGTTGAAGAATTATCAAAAGTTTGTGGTACAACAGGTGTTATCGTTTCTGCACATACATCTCTTTGTATCGATCCAATCCAGACTTTTGGTACAGAAGAACAGAAGAAAAAATATATCCCAGATTTAGCATCTGGTAAGAAATTAGGAGCTTTTGGTCTGACAGAACCAGGTGCTGGTACAGATGCACAGGGACAGCAGACAAAAGCCGTATTAGACGGAGACGAATGGGTATTAAACGGATCTAAGTGCTTCATTACAAATGGTAGTTACGCAGACGTTTATATCGTAATCGCAGTAACAGGTGTTGTTGAAAAACGCGGAAGAAAGATGAAAGAAATTTCTGCATTCATCGTAGAAAAAGGAACTCCAGGTTTCACATTCGGAACAAAAGAAAAGAAAATGGGTATCCGCGGATCAGCTACATATGAATTAATTTTTGAAGACTGCCGTATTCCAAAAGAAAATCTGTTAGGAAAACAGGGTAAAGGTTTCGGTATCGCAATGCATACTCTTGATGGAGGACGTATTGGTATCGCTTCTCAGGCTCTTGGACTTGCAGAAGGTGCTTTAGAAAGAACAATCGAATATGTAAAAGAAAGAAAACAGTTCGGACGTTCTATCGGACAGTTCCAGAATACACAGTTCCAGTTAGCTGATATGGCAACAAAAGTAGAAGCTGCAAAACAGTTAGTATACAAAGCTGCTATGGCTAAAGCTACTCAGAAAGTATACAGTGTTGAAGCTGCTATGGCTAAATTATATGCAGCAGAAGTTGCTATGGAAGTAACAACAAAAGCTGTTCAGTTACATGGTGGTTACGGATACATCAGAGAATACGATGTAGAACGTATGATGCGCGATGCTAAGATCACAGAAATCTACGAAGGAACAAGTGAAGTTCAGCGTATGGTTATTTCTGGAAACTTATTGAAATAGGGAGGTACTTACCGTGAAGATAGTTGTTTGTGTAAAACAGGTACCAGATACAAAAGGTGGAGTTAAATTCAACCCAGATGGTACATTAGACAGAGGTGCTATGCTTACTATCATGAACCCAGATGACAAAGCTGGATTAGAAGCAGCACTTAGAATTAAAGATGAATATGGAGCTGAAGTTACAGTTCTTACAATGGGACTTCCAAAAGCTGACGAAGTTCTTCGTGAAGCTATGGCAATGGGTGCTGATAAAGGTATCCTTGTAACTGACAGAGTATTAGGAGGAGCTGACACATGGGCAACTTCTACTACATTAGCTGGAGCATTAAGAAATCTTGACTATGATCTGATCATCACAGGACGTCAGGCTATCGATGGTGATACAGCTCAGGTTGGACCACAGATTTCTGAACATCTTGATATTCCAGTTATCTCTTATGCAGAAGACATTAAAATTGACGGTGACAGCGTAGTTGTACAGCGTCAGTATGAAGATAGATACCACATCTTAAAAGCTAAAATGCCTTGCTTAGTTACAGCATTAGCTGAATTAAACGAGCCAAGATATATGACTCCAGGTGGAATTTTTGATGCATATGATGCAGAAGTAACTGTTTGGGGAAGAAAAGACCTTAAAGATGTAGAGGATTCTAACCTTGGTCTTGCTGGATCTCCAACTAAGATCGCAAAAGCATCTGACAAAGTAAGAAAAGGTGCTGGAGAAAAAGTTACACTTGATCCAGAAGAAGCAGTAGATTATATCATGGATAAATTAGCTGAAAAACATGTAATTTAGTGAAAAGGAAAAGTGGTGAATAAAATGGGTTTAGAAGAATATAGAGGCGTATACGTCTTTGCACAGCAGGTAGATAACGAATTAAGCGGAATCGCATTCGAATTACTTGGAAAAGCAAAAGACTTAGCAAAAGACTTAGATACAGACGTAACTGCTGTTCTTGTAGGTTCTGACGTTAAAGGATTAGTAGATGATCTTGCAAAATACGGTGCTGATAAAGTTATCGTAGTTGACGATCCAGAATTAAAAGAATACAGAACAGAACCATATACACATGCATTAGCATCTGTGATCAATGAATACAAACCAGAGATCATGTTAGTTGGTGCGACAGCAATCGGTCGTGACCTTGGACCTCGTGTATCTGCACGTGTTCAGACAGGTTTAACAGCTGACTGTACAGTTCTTGAAATCGGTGATTTCCCATTAAGAGCAATCCCAGGAAAAGAACAGAAACACAATCAGTTATTAATGACTCGTCCAGCATTCGGTGGAAATACGATCGCAACAATCGCTTGCCCAGACAACAGACCTCAGATGGCAACAGTTCGTCCTGGTGTTATGCAGAAGATTGATCCTATTGAAGGAGCAAAAGCTGAAGTTATCGAATACAATCCTGGATTTACTCCAGACAACAAATACGTTGAAATCATGGATATCGTTAAATCTGTTACAGATACAGTAGATATCATGGATGCTAAGATCTTAGTATCTGGTGGACGTGGAGTTGGAGAAGAAGGATTTGGATGTTAAAAGAATTAGCTGAAGTTCTCGGAGGAGAAGTAAGCTGTTCTCGTGCCGTTGTTGATAACGGATGGCAGCCAAGAGATATCCAGGTTGGACAGACAGGAAAAACTGTACGTCCTAACGTATACTTCGCAATTGGTATTTCTGGAGCAATCCAGCACGTTGCAGGTATGGAAGAATCTGATATCATCGTTGCAATCAACAAAGATGAAACAGCTCCTATCTTTGATGTAGCTGATTACGGAATTGTTGGAGACTTAAACAAGATCGTTCCAGCTTTAACAGAAAAATTAAGAGCAGTTGTTAAATAATCATTTTTTGAGAATTTAATTTTTAAAGAGTCCGCGGATCAATACTTCCGCGGACTTTATGTATTGTTAAAAATAATTGACAGATTATGGAAAGTGTGATATTCTATATGCATAGTTAAAAGTTCATATTTATTCATAGGGCAAACCTGTTGAAAGACAGGGACGCAAAGCCAGAAGGGTCTAAGGTCTTATTGGACTATGACAGCCGGTTGCCACATTTAGCATTAAGGGAATGTGATATGGGTATTTAATCCAGATAGAGGCAGCCGTTATAGAAGAGATAATTCTATGAACGGTTTTTTGTTGTCAGGAAGTAGGGAGCCAGATAATAGAATCTGCTATACCGAGGAGAATATCAGAAGTTGGTCCTATTAGAATATGAAATTTTATGTTTTCCACAGATTTTATTTGTGAAGGGGTTCACAGTAAGATCACCGGCAAGGGGTTGCCGATCCTTCATTGGTGGGAATACATGGGGATTTTTCATATTAGAAGAAGTCATGGTGTAGGGAACCATGACTTTTTATTTTCGTAGAAGAATTCTGTATAGCAGGATTCTTTCTTTTTGCGTAAAAATGATCGATATGATAAAATGATACACAATGGATAAAACAAAAAGGAGACAATCAATCATGGAACATATACAGAAAGATGATATTATTATCAGAAAAGGAATTTTACATATTTTGGACAGCCACACAGGATATCTTGGCTTATCCAGTCAGCTTTTGGAGATGGGACCAGATTTAATGGAATTTGTCAGAGGACATATTTTTAAAATTATGGAAAGTGATGATGCAAAAAGATGTCAGTTCAATGGAAGTGTTTCGCCAGTATTAAGTTTGTTAGAGAGCATGGAAGAATCAGATGATGAGAGCTTTATAGAGGCGACAAGAGTTTTAGGAGAAAATCTGTTTGATATCATGTGTGATAGTGTAACGATTCCTGCAGCGGATCTTCTTTGTGTGACTTTTCAGGTACAAAGTGTAATTCATATCGCACTGCTTAAGATGAATTACAAAGTGACTTATGTACATCGAGAAGAGGAAGATGCAGAAGCAAATGATATCGTGAAACAAAGAGTTATGCCAACGGATTCGGCAAAGCTTACAGAAGCAGTGGTATCAGCGACTGACAGAATACAAAGTACGTCTTGTAGAGAAAAAAGTATGAGATGTTGAACGGGGATAAGATCAACTATCTTTCTGAGAGATTCTTACAATGCTATGCAGATCTGGCACCAAAGAAGAAATTTCAGATTCTAAATAAAGTTATTAACGATATAAACAACCATTATCCAGAAGATGGGATTGCGAAACGTTTGGACATGAAAAGCCGATTAAGAGAAGAATTTACGGAAAATCAGGCGTTTAAGGTGAATGAGATCGGGGATAAACTATTTGGAAATCATCAAGGTAAGAAGCAGGAATTCGATGAGAAGATTGAACGATATGATATGCAATATGATACATTTACAGTAGTAAAAGAAAATACAGTAAAGAAACTGGAATATCAGATGTTGGAGACGGATACAGGAATTGAGATCAAGATTCCGATGGAAGAATATAATACCAAAGATAATGTTGAGATCATTGAAGAGCCAGGCGGAGGCAGTACAATCATCATTAAGAATATAGAAAATGTAAAAATTAAATAACCAAATAAAAATCCCGGATCCGTAAAAGCTCCGGGATTTTTATTTGGTTTGGAAAATTTAAAAAACAATTATCAAAATAATTGATTGTTAGCTTATTTGTTGGATCTTCTCCAGATATGAGCAGTTTCTGCATCTTTGATCAGCTGATCTCTGAAATCTGGATGAGCGATATTGATCAAGGCTTCTGCACGTTCCCATGTAGACTTACCTTTTAAGTTTGCCATACCATATTCTGTAACGATGTAATGAGCATTTGAACGAGTATCTGTAACGACAGATCCATTATGTAATGTAGGAAGGATTCTTGAGAATGTTTCCCCTTTCTTATTTGTGAAAGTAGAAGATAAGCATACAAAACTCTTTCCACCATTAGATAAGTAAGCACCCATAACGAAATCAAGCTGTCCACCGGCACCACTGATCTGACGGATTCCTGAAGACTCAGCACTGATCTGTCCATATAAGTCAACATCTACCGCATTGTTGATAGAGATAAAGTTATCGATAGATGAAATCGTAGCGATGCTGTTTGTATAATCAACAGGAGCGCTCATGCACTCTGGGTTATCATTTAAATAATCATATAATTTTTTTGTACCTGCTGCGAAAGCATAAGTCTGACGGTAACGGTCGATGTTCTTGTGAGCACCTGTGATCTTACCGGCTTTTGCAATATCAACGAAAGCATCAACATACATTTCTGTATGAACACCAAGATCTTTTAAATCGGATTCTGCGATCAAAGATCCTACAGCGTTAGGCATACCACCGATTCCAAGCTGTAAGCAGGCTCCATCAGGAATCTGATCAACGATCAGTCTTGCAACTGCCTGATCCACTTCTGTAGCAGCTCCGCCACCACCTAATTCGTCAATAGCAGGATTGTTTCCTTCAACGATCATGTCAACTTTGGAAATATGGATACCTTCTTCGAAACCACCAAGGCAACGAGGCATATTTTCATTAACTTCGACGATAACGCATTTTGCTTTTTCAAGCATAGCTGCTGTATGAGAAGCACTTGGACCAAAGTTAAAATATCCATGAGCATCCATAGGTGCAACCTGCATCATAACAACGTCTGTTCCTGGAAGACAATCACGGTAATAGCTTGGTAATTCAGAATAACGGATCGGAGCGTAGAAAGAGAATCCTTCGTTGATCCATTTTCTTTCTAAACCACCCATATGCCATGAATTCCATGTAAAATGATCTGCTGGGTTTTCAATCTGAGTGATTGCTAATGGACGCATAACGATACCACCATGAATCTGAATATTTTCAAGATCAGGCATACGTTTTGCTAAAGCTTCGTCTAAAGCAACTGGAGTAGTAACACACCATCCATATTCCAGACGATCTCCGGATTTTACGACTTTGACAGCTTCATCAGCAGTTGTTAATTTTTTTTGATATTCTTGCGTGAATGACATAATAAGTCCTCCTAAAAATAAATTCCATGAAACGATAGTTTCATTGTTAACACACTAGTTATATTCTAACATTTTGTATCAGTAAGTACAAGAGAAAACGTTAAAAAATTATCAAAGCAGTTTAAATATTTGATGAAAAAATTGATTTTATAAAAGTACAAAAAAAGTGTAGTTATTTTACAAAGATTGTACTATAATATGAAATTGTATTTAGGAGGGATAAAACAAATGGAAAATAAAAAACTGACGTGGAAATACATTACCTTGGAATCGCAGTTGTTGCGGTACTGGTAATTTATTTAGTGATTGGTTTTAGTTTCAGTAATAAATTCTTCTGGGGAACTAAGATCAATGGAATGAATGTTGCTGGCAAGACAGCGGATCAAGTGATTGAGATGTTTGATAAGAAAGCAAATGACTATTCATTAACGATCAAGGAAAGAAAAGACAAGACAGAGACATTAACAAGTGATCAGCTCAGAACAAAGTTTGAAGGTGCTGATGAGATTAAACAGATTAAGGAAGATCAGGGATCTTTTGGATGGATCAAGGGCTTATTTGGTTCAGAACATTATGATAATGTGACAATGTATTCATATGATACAAGGTCTTTCACAAAAGCCTATAAGAAACTGGATGCATTTAACAACAAGAAGATGATCAAGATCGCAAATGCAAAACCAGTATACAAAGATGGCAAATTCGAGATTCAGAAAGAAGAAGAAGGAACAGAACTTAAAAAAGATGTAGCAGCTAAGAAGATTGGAGAAGCAGTGAAAGATGGTCTTTCTACTATCTCACTGGATAAAGAAAACTGCTATGATAATCCAGAGTATACTTCTGACAATGATAAATTGATCAATCTGACAAAAGATATGAACAAAAAATTAAAAGGAAGTATTACATATAAATTTGGAAAACAAGTGGTAGTTCTTGATAAGAATACATATAGCAGCTGGTTGAAGATCAAGAAAGACTATTCAGGATATACAGTAGATAAAAATGCCATGGAAAACTGGGTATTGAAATTCATGTACAAATATAATACACAGTATGGATGGCACAAGTTTAAGACACATGATGGACGTACAAAGAAGATTTACGGTGGACCTTATGGATGGCGTATCAGCAAGGATAAAGAAATGGCTTCTGTGAAGAAGATGTTAGCAAATGGAACAACAGAGACACGAGAGCCATACTGGAGAGAAAAAGGAAAAGTTTACGATGGTGTCAATGGTGATATCGGAGATACTTATGTAGAAGTAGATATGGGAGCACAGACGGTTTACTATTTCAAAAAAGGAAAACTTAAATTCACAACATCCTGTGTTACAGGTAAGATGACAGCAGACCGTAAGACACCGGAGTGTGTTGCATATATCCTTTATAAACAGCCAAGTGCAACATTAAGTGGACAGGGATACAGTTCTGATGTTAAATACTGGATGCCATTCATTGGAAATGTAGGTTTTCAATTCTGCACCATGGAGAGGTTCTTTTGGAGGAAGCGAATATATATCCAATGGATCTCATGGATGTGTCAATCTTCCAACATATGCTGCGGCTACATTATACAAACTTGTAAGTCAGGGAGACCCGGTTGTAACATATTATTAAATAGGAACCAAAGAAATGAGAATTACTATGACAGACTGGATTCATCGAGTGCTAGATGAATATATCAAAGAAGGAGACTGCTGTATTGATGCAACGATGGGAAAAGGTGGAGACACCTATTATTTGTGCAGCAAAACAGGAGAAAGCGGAAAAGTCTACGCCTTTGATGTGCAGGCAGATGCATTAAGACAGACCAGAGAAAAACTGGATAAACATAAAATGAATGCAGAACTGATTTTAGATGGCCATGAGCATATGAAAGAATACGTCAAAGAGATGGCAGTATCTTGTATTATGTTCAATCTTGGGTATCTTCCAGGTGGGGACCATCATCTTGCGACAAAGACCAACACGACGATTCAGGCAGTTGAAGCAGGACTTGGGATGCTAAAGACAGGTGGGATTATGAGCATCTGTATTTACAGTGGCGGTGACAGTGGTTTTGAAGAACGTGATGGGGTGCTAGAATACCTAAGCCAGCTAGATGACCGTAAGTATTTTATTGCAAGACAGGACTTCCCCAATAAGAAAAACAATCCGCCAATGCCGGTATTTATCATAAAATTATAATAAAGAAACAATGGATTCCATATACTTGTATTAAATTGAACCTTAAAGTAAGCAAAAAAGAAGGGTACAGGATATGAAAACCATTGTTTCTGCTTTTTTTATATGTGATAATATGTAGTATACAGATATATGCAGTGTCAGCAGAAGAAATAAACTTAAATGCAAAGGCAGCTGTGATCATGGATGCTGAAAGTGGGAAAATCCTCTATGAGAAATCCAAAGATCAAAAAAGTGCCGAATGCCAGTACAACAAAGATTTTAACATGTTTATATATTTTAAAGCACTGTGATCTTGATCAGATGGCAGAAGTTTCAAAGAATGCAGCGATGCAGCCGAAAGTAAGATTAGGGGTGAGAGAAGGGGAAAAGTATAAAGTCAAAGATCTGCTCTACGGATTAATGTTAGAGTCCTATAATGATTGTGCAGTTGTATTAGCAGAACATGCAGAAGGAAGTGTGGAAAACTTTGAAAAAGAATGAATCAGATGGCAGAAAATCTAGGTACTTTGAATACCCATTTTGTAACACCAAATGGTCTGGATGGTATAGATAAGAAAGGACGGCATGAAACGACAGCACAGGATCTGGCAAAGATCATGGCACGATGTATTAAGAATCAGCAATTTCTTGAAATCACGCAGACAAAACAATATACATTTACAGATGGCAGCAGAAAGAGAAGATTTATCTGCAATAATCACAATGCCTTGTTATCCAGCATGCAAGGAGTGATTTCTGGGAAGACAGGATACACTTCAAAAGCAGGATATTGCTATGTGGGGGCTGTAAAGCAGAAGAACATGACGATGACATTTTCTGTTCTTGCCAGTGGGTGGCCGCCGCACAAGACCTATAAATGGAAGGATGTAAGGAAACTGGTTCAATACGCCACAGATCATTACGAGAGACGAGAGATCATTGCAGATACAAGCAAGATCAAAGAAATAAGTATAAAGAATGGTCTTAAAGAAAAAGTCTTGCTGAAAACAGGAAATCTCAAGGCAGCATTTCTGGTAAAGAAAACAGATAAGATAAAGATTGAGAGTATCTTACCCTCTTTCATTGATGCACCCGTGAAAGAAGGACAGAAAGTCGGGGAGATCAAATATCTTATCAATGGAAAAAGTCAAAAGAGCGTTCCAATCTACGCAAAGCAAAGCGTAAAACAAAAAGACTACTGGTATTATTTTGAGAAAATAATTCAAAGATTTACGCTGACAACCTAATGTGCTATGATAAAACAGATAAGAAAACAAGGGAGGCGAAACAATGCTGTTTTTAGAATATCCAAAATGCAGTACCTGCAAGAAGGCAAAGAAATGGTTGATGAACAAGGTATATCTTACGAAGACCGTCATATCATTGAAGACAACCCAACGGTCGAAGAGTTAAAAGACTGGCACGAAAGAAGCGGATTGCCACTGAAGCGATTTTTTTAACACAAGCGGTATGAAATATCGTGAGTTAGGGTTAAAAGACAAATTGCCAGAGATGTCAGAAGAAGAACAATACGAACTGCTTGCAACCGACGGAATGTTAGTAAAACGCCCACTGGTTGTAGGAGATGATTTTGTGTTGATCGGGTTTAAAGAAGCACTATGGAAGGAGACATTAGCATGAATCGAGAAAATGCATGGACAACATATGAAGAAGCAGATATCAAGGCATTAGAAGGACTTTGCAAGGAATACAAAGATTTCTTATCCAATGGAAAGACAGAACGTGAATGTGTAGCACAGTCGATCGAATTGGCAAAGAAAGCTGGATATCAGGATTTAGAAGAACTGATCAAAAACCAGACACCATTAAAAGCGGGTAACAAAGTATACCGCACATGGATGGAAAAAAACGATCGCATTATTCCAGATCGGAGAAGATGCGATTGAAGATGGATTAAATATCTTAGGAGCACACATCGACTCACCAAGACTGGATCTTAAACAGAATCCATTATACGAAGACACAGAGATGGCATTATTAGACACCCACTATTACGGTGGAGTTAAGAAATATCAATGGGTTACACTTCCAATGGCATTACACGGTGTTGTTGTGAAGAAAGACGGAACAAAAGTCAATATCTGTATCGGTGAAAAAGATGAAGATCCAGTAGTGGGAATCACAGACCTTTTAATTCATTTATCAGGAAAACAGATGCAGAAGAAAGGAAATGTGATTGTAGAAGGAGAAGATCTTAACGTCCTGATCGGAAGCAAACCATTAAAAGGCGAAGAAAAAGAAGCAGTCAAGAAACAGTTGTTACAGTTATTCGATGAAGAATATGGAATCGAGGAAGAAGATTTCTTATCCGCAGAGATCGAAGTCGTACCAGCTGGAAAAGCAAGAGACTTTGGATTAGACCGCAGTATGATCATGTCTTATGGACAAGATGACAGAGTCTGTGCATATACATCCTTAGCAGCTATGTTAAATGTAGAAGCACCAAAGAGAACATCTTGCTGCATCTTAGTAGACAAAGAAGAAATCGGAAGTGTTGGAGCAACAGGAATGCACTCCAGATTCTTTGAAAATACAGTCGCAGAAATCTTAGCTTTAACAGGAGATTATAATGATCTGAGGCTTAGGAGAACGCTGCAGAATTCTTACATGTTATCATCTGATGTAAGCGCAGCTTTCGATCCAAACTATCCAAGTGTAATGGAGAAGAAAAACTGTGCATATTTCGGAAAAGGATTAGTATTAAACAAATACACTGGAGCCAGAGGAAAATCAGGGTCAAATGATGCAAACCCAGAATATATCGCTCAGTTAAGAAAGATCTTTGATGAAGCAAAAGTAGCCTTCCAGACAGCTGAACTTGGTAAAGTTGACG
>ENA-OPYX01000444-OPYX01000444.1-human-gut-metagenome-genome-assembly--contig:-NODE-444-length-24202-cov-4.202285_pt1 | contig 24202 bp, 28 predicted proteins | sample MGYA00242639_ERZ504486 | MGnify/ENA primary metagenome ERZ504486 (study PRJEB26092, sample SAMD00036296) | human gut metagenome | host: Homo sapiens | study: EMG produced TPA metagenomics assembly of... | reverse complement strand
CAATTATAGCACAACAGATAATTCGGATCCTTTTTTCCTGGTCTTAATTCCTGACCACATATTGGACACTTCATATGAATCTGTCCCTCCCCATAGTGTATTATTTCAAACTGTGCTTTGTGCCTTTCGGCCTTGTATATTCCATATACATTGACATTATACTACATCAATTTACAAATATCAATTTTTTATCCAAATTATTCCGATTGTTTTCCTAATGTTACTTCAACATCTTTTTTCTCGTATTCACCATTCTTATTCTGTGTCTGAATCGTAATTTTTACTTTTTCTCCTGCTTTATAATATTGAAGCTGTTCCTGCAATGCATCCATTCCATCTACGCTTGTTCCTTCGATTCCTGTAATAACGGCTCCTTTTGTAATGCCTGCTTTTTCTGCACCGCCACCGGAGATCACTTCTGATACATATACTCCTGTCGGCATATTATACATCTGTGCACTGTCTGCTGTTACATCTACACCTTTGATTCCAATGTAGCCTCTTTCGGATTCTGCTACCTTGGTTTTTGTCTTCTGATTCATCAGATTTGTGATCAGATCACTTACATCAGATACCGGAATCGCATATCCTATTCCCTCTACTGTTTCCGTTGCAATCTTTGCAGAATTGATTCCAATCACTTCTCCATTTGCATTCAGAAGAGCACCTCCGCTGTTTCCCGGATTGATAGCCGCATCTGTCTGAAGAAGTTTTCCATCGTAACTATCCATTGTGCGGTCTTTTGCAGATACAATACCTGTCGTTACTGACTGTCCGTATCCGAGAGCATTTCCGATCGCAATTACCTGATCTCCTACCTGTGTCTGATCTGAATTTCCCAGTGTTGCCACCGCAATTTTATCCATCGTAGAATCCTTGATCTCGCTTAACGGAACTGCCACAACTGCAAGATCCTTGTCTGAATCCGTACCTTTGATGTCAGCTTTCACGCTTTTCCCATCTATAAAGGTAACTGTCAGTGTACTGCTTCCTTCTACTACATGGTTATTGGTTGCAATCAGAAGTTCTGAATCGTTCTGTCCAATAATAATTCCAGAACCGGCACTTTCACTTTCCTGTTTCTGTGTACCACCGAAGAAATTCTGCACTTCCTGTACACTCATGTTTGTAATGGACACAATTGACGGCATCGCATTTTTAGTTACCTCTGTTACATTTGCGGTTCCTATTGAGCTGTTGGTTGAAGTTGTCAGTTTTGCATTGCTGGTCGTTGTTGTCTTAGCTGTTTTATTCGTTGTCTGTGTTGTACCAAGAACTTTTCCTGCCACAATATTACTCGTCTGAAATGCAGCACTTGCAACCACTCCAAATACCAGTCCTGCACAGACCACCTTTGCCCATCTCGCTGCGCCTTTTCCTCTTTTTTTCTGCGGTTCTTTTTCCGGTTCCCCACCGCCGCCATAATTTCCCGTATTCATATTCTGATCGGTTGTATAATAATTATATTGATTTTCCATATCTTATTGCCCCTTTCATATCTTATATTGGTAGTGTACAGCGTAATTGTGTTTAATCTGTGATAAAACTAAGGAGATTTATTGATATTCCTTTAATTTTTCCAGCTTTACTCCCACATCACCCTTGAACTGTTTCCATGCATCTTCATGTTCTACAAAATATTTGGGGCAAATCTTTCCAGTCACATCATAATGACGTATAACATCATTTTCATTCAGATCGAACTTCAGACACAGCCACGCGCAAAGATCTACCATAGACTGATACGTCTTTTGATTGAATTTTCCCGTTTCGTCCGGATGACAGCATTCTATCGACACCGTATCAATATTCCTGCTGTTTGAGGCATACGCCATCTCCCATGTTGGTACACATTGAACAATCTCACCTTCCAGACCCACAACAAAATTACTGCTTGCTTTCGTAATGTGACTGTCCTTCAATCCTTCGAAATAATCCCGGTTATTCATAGCCGAAGCGCCGGGATTTGCTGTATAATGAATCACAATTCCTGTAATCTTATTTGTTGCGATTCCCGCTCTGGAATACTCATTCGGCGTCAGCAGTTCTACGTCTATATCCGGTCTTACAGAATCTATGTAATCACTTTTATTTTCCGTATATTCTTCCGGCTGCTCCTGCTTTTTTAAAACCGTCACCGCACACAGTACAACTGTTATTATAATAAGAATGATCAGACCTTTTTTAGAATGGCTTCTCGTTTTTTTCATCTTTTCTCTCTTTTTTATCTATCCTTATATAGTACACTTTTATCTATTTTATCATTCATTTTTTAATGTACCCGAAAGAGATTCTTATGTTTTTATGAAAATCAGCAAAACCTATACGTTGTTGTTGTATCATATACTTCTCCGGCTTTTGTAATCGGAGATTCAAAATTATCTTTATGAATTGCATCCGGGAAATACTGCGTTTCAAAGCATATACCACAACCCTTTCCATAGACAGCTCCTTCCTTTCCCTTAGCTCCTGCCAGGAAATTGCCAGAATAGAACTGTATACCCGGAAGGTCTGTATATACTTCCATCTTAATACCTGTCTCTTCCGATTCGGCTGATGCCACTTTTCTGAATCCCGCCCCGTTTAATACCCAGTTATGATCATAGCCGCCTGCCAGTTTCAATGGTTTATAATCTGCTCCGATCTCTTTTGCAACCTTTTTTCCTTCACGGAAATCCATTGGTGTGCCCTCTACCGGAATTACCGTTCCTGTTGGAATCAGTTCAGCATCCGTCTCTGTAAATGCATCTGCATCTAACCACACTTTTGCATTACATGCGGTTCCGGATGCATGTCCTGCCAGGTTGAAATAGCTGTGATTCGTCATGTTCAAAAGTGTATCCTGATCAGGAATTGCATAATAATGAATCTTTAATTCATTTTCTTCCGTAACTGTATAGGATACTTCTATCTTTACTTCTCCCGGGAATCCCTGATCCCCGTCCGGACTGACAAGCATAAATACTACATGTGTATCATCCTCTTCTTTTTACACTCCACATTCTTTTATTATAGAAATCTGTTCCTCCATGAAGTGTATTTTCCCCGTTATCATTCTTCGTAAGCTCATATTTCTTTCCGTTCAGTTCGAATGCACCAGTTCCAATACGGTTTGCCACACGTCCGACAGTCGCTCCTACAGAATCTCCACCATTTTCATAATCCTCAAGTGTCTCGTATCCCAATACCGACATCCTGAGACTTTCCATTCATTATCCGGTTAACGTAAAGCTTACAGTAAAGCAGCTCCAAAATCAGATACAACTGCTTTCATTCCTTTGCTGTTTTTCAATATATAACAGCTTGCTGTTTCCCCGTTTCTCGTTGTTCCAAATTCTTTTTTCATATCCAGGCATCTCCCTTTTACTTTATTTTTTTTAATATTACTTGTGTATTTATTATGTGCATTTATATACCAAGCAGACTACCTAAACCTTATTATACTCTATATATTCATCTCTGAAAACCATGATATGAAGAATTTTCAGGATATTTTTTCTGATATTATTCATTTAAACTCTCTCTTTGCCAGACACATATAATACAAAAAGGCGCCGTTTTCACGACGCCCGAATCTTTTTTTATTCGTCTACACTGTAGTTTGGTGCTTCTTTTGTAATATGAATATCATGAGGATGACTTTCTTTTAATGAAGCCGAAGAAATCTTCACGAATTTTCCTGTCTGTTTCAAATCCTCCAATTGTTGGTGCTCCGCAATATCCCATACCTGAACGAAGACCTACCCATTAACTGGAATACAGTATCTTCCACGCTTCCTTTGTAAGCAACACGTCCTTCGACACCTTCCGGAACCAGATTTTTTTCGCATCTGTTTGGAAGTAACGATCTTTACTTCCGTTCTCCATTGCTGAGATAGATCCCATACCACGGTATACTTTATATTTTCTACCCTGGAATAATTCGAATGTTCCAGGACTCTCATCACATCCTGCAAAGATACTTCCCATCATACATACGTTTGCTCCGGCTGCGATTGCTTTTGTCATATCTCCGGAGTACTTTATTCCTCCATCCGCAATGATCGGAATTCCATATTTGTCTGCCGCTTCGTAGCAGTCCATAACTGCTGTGATCTGAGGAACACCAATACCTGCAATGATACGTGTTGTACAGATCGATCCAGGTCCGATTCCAACTTTTACCGCATCAACACCGGCTTTGATCAGATCTTCTGTTGCAGCTCCGGTAGCAACGTTACCTGCAATTACCTGCAGATCCGGGAATTTGCTCTTAATCATATCAACTGTATGAATAACGTTTGCTGAATGTCCGTGTGCTGAATCCAAAACAACCACATCAACCTTTGCATCTACCAGAGCCTTTGCTCTCTCAAGACAGTTTGCTGTAATTCCGATTGCAGCTCCGCAAAGCAGACGTCCCTGTGCATCTTTTGCAGATAATGGATATTTAATCTGTTTTTCAATATCCTTAATTGTGATCAAACCTTTCAGGTTGAAGTCTTTATCTACGATCGGAAGTTTTTCCTTTCTGGCTTTTGCAAGAATCTTCTTTGCTTCTTCCAGAGTAATTCCTTCCGGTGCTGTGATCAACCCTTCCGAAGTCATTGACTCTCTGATTTTCTTTGAAAAGTCTTCTTCAAATTTCAAATCACGGTTTGTGATAATACCAACTAATTTTTTTCCCTCTGTGATCGGCACACCTGAGATTCTGAACTTTGCCATCAGATTGTTGGCATCTTCCAGTGTATTATCCGGTGATAAATAAAATGGATCTGTAATAACACCGTTTTCTGAACGTTTTACCTTATCCACTTCCTCAGCCTGCTGTTCAATAGACATATTTTTATGGATAATTCCGATCCCCCCCTGTCTGGCCATTGCAATTGCCATACGGTGCTCGGTAACAGTATCCATTCCGGCACTCATCATCGGAATATTTAACTTAATTTTCTTAGTCAGGTAAGTAGATAAATCCACCTGGTTCGGAATTACTTCTGAGTACGATGGAACTAAAAGCACATCATCAAATGTAATACCTTCTCCAATTATCTTTCCCATGATTTCTTCCTCTCTTTCTTTTGCATATTCATATTTAACAGCTATCTTAGCGAATCATACCCATATTTGTCAACAGCTTTTAACATGTTTTTATTTTAATACAATCTTTTTTACATTTTACGTATTATTTTCTGATTACTTTTCTTGGTGCTTTTACAAAGAATCCTTCTATGATCGTCTCATTTGGCTCAAACAAAACTTTACACAGTTCTCCTTTGTTCGAAGCAATCAATGCATAGATTTCTGCATGATTTTTTCCTGATGTATAATCATATGTCCTGACCTTCTTATACTGCATTAATTCTACAGCTCCTACCGGTGCAAGAAGTTCCATCTGATCTGCATCTACAGAAAACATTCTTTTTCTTCTGGATTTGTTCATGATCTTGTCTATATCAAGATCTCCATTCACAAATACATACTCATACTCCACATTCATATTGCTGAATACCAGCACATCAACCACGATCATTACAACCGGAAAAATAATCCCCACCGGTATTGCAAAAACCAAAAGCACTGACAAAACCGTCAATACGATCAGCCCCGCTTTCTTAAGTGTATCCTTTGAGTCCGCCTGTTTTTTTATCAGCTGCTCTGTGTAAAAATCATCCATTTTTTCTTTCCTCCAAGTCTGCTTTAAGCTATGTCTATTGTAGCACACCTGAAGCAAAAAAGAAAACTCCTCTGACGAGGAGTTCTCAAAAATTTAATATTCTGTTACATCATACCCATACCCGGATTTCCTGCCGGTACAGCCGGTGCATCTTCTTTGATATCTGCTACAACAGATTCTGTTGTGAGAAGTGTAGAAGCAACAGATGTTGCGTTCTGCAGTGCACTTCTTGTAACCTTAGCAGGATCCAGAATTCCGTTTTCCACCATATCTACGTACTGTTCTGTCAGAGCATCAAATCCGGTTCCCACTTCTGATTCTCTTACCTTGTTAATGATAACAGCACCTTCCAGTCCTGCATTGGCTGAGATATGGAACAGTGGTGCTTCCAGAGCTTTCAGGACAACCTTTGCACCTGTTTTCTCGTCACCTTCCAGTCCGTCAATCGCTTCAGCAACTGCTTTGGACGCATGAATGTATGCAGATCCACCACCGGAAATGATACCTTCCTCTACTGCTGCTCTTGTGGCGTTCAAGGCATCTTCCATACGAAGTTTTGCTTCTTTCATCTCTGTCTCCGTTGCTGCTCCGACACGGATAACAGCTACGCCGCCTGCAAGTTTTGCAAGTCTTTCCTGAAGTTTTTCTCTGTCAAAGTCAGATGTTGTCTCTTCGATCTGTGCCTTGATCTGGGCAACGCGGTCTGCGATTGCATTCTTATCTCCCATACCATCAACAATTACTGTATTTTCTTTCTGTACCTTTACAGATTTTGCACGTCCAAGCTGATCCATGGTTGTATCTTTCAGTTCCATACCGAGTTCCTCAGAAATAACCTGACCACCTGTCAGTGTAGCAATGTCTTTTAACATTTCTTTTCTTCTGTCACCGTATCCAGGTGCTTTTACAGCTACAACATTGAATGTTCCACGCAGTTTATTAACGATCAGAGTTGTAAGTGCCTCTCCCTCAATATCTTCTGCGATAATAAGAAGTCTTGCTCCAGCCTGAACAATCTGCTCCAGAAGCGGAAGGATTTCCTGAATATTAGAAATCTTCTTATCTGTGATCAGAATATATGGATCATCCAGATTTGCTTCCATCTTATCCATATCTGTAGCCATATATGCAGATACATATCCACGGTCAAACTGCATACCTTCTACAAGATCCAGCTCTGTCTTCATAGTCTTAGACTCTTCGATCGTAATAACTCCGTCATTAGATACTTTCTCCATAGCATCTGCCACCATCTGTCCGACTTCAGCATCACCTGCAGAAATTGCTGCCACTTTTGCAATCTGATCTTTGTCTTTTACTTTGCTTGACATCTTCGCAATGGCTTCTACTGCCACATCTGTTGCTTTCTTCATTCCTTTACGGAGAATGATCGGATTCGCTCCTGCTTCCAGGTTCTTCATACCTTCATGAACCATTGCCTGTGCAAGTACAGTTGCTGTTGTAGTACCGTCTCCTGCTACATCATTTGTCTTAGAAGCAACTTCTTTGATCAGTTGTGCTCCCATATTTTCAAATCTGTCTTCCAGTTCAATCTCTTTTGCAATTGTTACACCGTCATTTGTGATCAGTGGTGCTCCGAAAGATTTATCCAGAACGACATTACGTCCTTTTGGTCCGATTGTTACTCTTACTGTATCAGCGAGCTGATTAACACCAGCTTCCAGCGCTCTTCTTGCTTCTGCACCATATTTAATTTCTTTTGCCATTGGTATCTACCTCCTGAAATATATGAATTAATTGTACAATTACTCGCAGATGGCCAGAATATCATCCTGTTTTACAATGATATATTCCTCGTCATCAATCTCAACATTCGTTCCTGCATATTTGGAATAAATTACCTGCTGTCCTGTTGTAACATGCATCTCAACTTCTTTACCATTCACCATTCCACCTGGTCCTACAGCAATAACCTCTGCCTGCTGCGGTTTTTCCTTAGACTGTCCAGGAATCACAATTCCCGACTTTGTAGTCTCCTCTGCTACACACTGTTTTAATACAACTCTGTCACCTAATGGTACTAACTTCATATCTATTCCTCCTTAATTATTTCTGCATTATTAGCACTCAACAAAAGAGAGTGCTGAAAGATTCTAGATATAAAATAGCACTCTCCTTTTGGTTTGTCAACACACTTTCTATTTAGTTTAGAACTTTTTTATAAAATCCATTTTGAATTTTAAATTTCATAACCCTGCCTGCCTTGTTCCAGTAACGTTCTTTTAATATTCCTTTGCAGACCACAGGATCTTTCGGATCCTCTATGCTGCACTCATAGATTCCATCCAAAGAATAAAAGGTGAGTTCCGTCTCTTCCGATACCAGATACAACGTCTCCTCCTCTTCATCATATGCTATGATCTTGCATAAATATTCCGTTTCATCAAAAAAACTGTCTTCCAGAATTACGCGGTCCATTCTGAGTTTTGCCGTACATCCTCCATATTTCACTATCCGCATCCTCCTTTATACTGTGAAAAGGGTATCAGTTGCCCGATACCCTTTGTAGTTCTTATTATTTTGTACGTTCTGCTTTAATGCGGTCAAGTTCCGTAAATACATAATCATTGACTACTTTAATATACGTTCCTTTCATGCCGGAAGAACGGGATTCGATCACACCCGCACTTTCGAATTTTCTCAGAGCATTGACAATTACCGATCTGGTAATTCCGACACGGTCTGCAATCTTACTTGCGACCAGAATTCCTTCCGCACCATCCAACTCATCAAATATATGAATGATTGCTTCCAATTCCGAATACGACAATGTACTGATTGCCGATTGTACAATATGCTCTTTTCTGGTTTCTTCTGCACTTTCTTCATTCACAGATCTTAACATCTCAAGACCAACAACCGTTGTTCCGTATTCACTCAAAATGATGTCATCAATCTCATACACTTTATCTTTTTTATAGATAAACAGTGTCCCGAGTCTTTCCCCTGCAATGTCAATCGGCGTAATAATCGCCTGATAACCTTTGACAGCTTCTTCGGAAAATCCCAATGTCTGAAGATTTACATTTTCTTTTGTTGATAAGATACTAAGCAGCCGCTCATTCAGCATATCATCTACATGTTTTCCGATTTCTCTCTCGATCAATTCGGTAATGTAAGGCACACCTTCGCATTTGCTTCCGCCAAGCACTTTTCCTTTTTTACTGATCACTAATACGTTCGAATTTAAAATTTCTGTAAGGACTTCGCAGATATCATTGAAGACAACTTTACTCGAACTATTGTTATGCAGTAATTTGTTGATTTTTCTGGTTTTATCCAACAATTGTACGCCCATTTACATTCCTCCATCCTTATGAATGTATATTATCATACAATTCTGAAATATTCAACGAATATCATTAATTATCCTTATTATTTTCAATATTTTCTACATATCCGCACTGTTCATCGCTGCAAACCAGTTTATTTCCTTTTTCCAGCATGTATTTACCACATCTCGGACATTTTTTTGTCGATGGCTTCTGCCATGACATAAATTCACATTCCGGGTTATCCTCGCAGCCGTAATATCGTCTTCCCTTTTTCGTCTTCCGGATTACCACATCTTTACCACAGACAGGGCATGGTACACCTATCTTTTCCAGATATGGTTTCGTGTTACGGCAGTCAGGGAATCCCGGGCATGCAAGGAATTTTCCATGCGGGCCATATTTGACAACCATATTGCGGCCGCACTCCTCACAGATCACATCTGTCACTTCATCTTCAATCTTCACCTGTTCCAGTTCTGTCTCGGCTTTTTCCACTGCTGCCTCCAGATCTGGATAAAAATTCTCGATAATTGTCTTCCATCTGACTTTTCCTTCCGCAACGCCATCCAGAAGGCTCTCCATATTTGCCGTAAAGTTCACATCCACAATACTCGGGAAGGACTGTTTCATAATATTATTCACTACTTCTCCGATTTCCGTCAGATACAGATTCTTATTCTCTTTTGCCACATAGCGTCTTGCAATGATCGTAGAAATTGTCGGCGCATATGTACTTGGACGCCCGATTCCAAGTTCTTCCAGTGTCTTAACCAATGTTGCCTCTGTATAATGTGCCGGTGGTTGTGTAAAATGCTGCTTACTGTTCAGACTTTCTTTCGTAAGGACAGAATCCATATCCAGCCCTTTTAACAGCACATTGTTCTCTTCTTTTGTCTCGCCGGCTTCCGTATATACACTGCGGAACCCTTCAAAAACAATCTTGGATGCAGCGACTGTAAAACGATACTGTCCTGCGGCAATCTTTACAGAAGTCGTCTCGTATCTGGCCGGCTGCATTCTGCTGGCAATAAAACGTTTCCATACAAGCTGGTACAGACGGAACTGGTCACGGCTTAAGAATTCTTTCACTGCTGCCGGTGTTCTGGTTACATCTGTCGGACGGATCGCCTCATGTGCATCCTGAATAATCTTCTTGTCTGAAGATTTCTTAACGTCTCCGTCGGCAACATACTCTTCACCGAAGCCTTCCCTGATATATTCTCTTACTGTTGCATCCGCTTCCTCTGAGATACGGGTAGAATCCGTACGCAGGTATGTGATCAATCCCACAGTACCACTGCCTTTGATATCCACACCCTCATATAACTGCTGGGCAATACGCATGGTCTTGGCTGTTGCAAAATTCAATGCCTTGGATGCTTCCTGCTGCAACGTACTGGTTGTAAACGGTACCGGTGCCTTCTTGGTACGTTCTCCTTTTTTTATATCGGCAACAGAATACTCCGCATTTTCTACTTCTTTCATGATCTCGTCCAGTTCTTCCTTGGATGAGATTGTCATCTTATTCTTTTCTGTACCATAGAACTTAGCAGTCAGAAGTTTTCTTTCTCCTTTGACCTTCAGATCCGCATCCAGTGTCCAGTATTCTTCCGGAATAAAAGCATTGATCTCTTCTTCTCTGTCTGCGATAATACGCAATGCAACCGACTGTACACGTCCGGCACTTAATCCTCTCTTAACCTTTGCCCACAGGAGCGGACTGATCTTGTAACCTACAATTCTGTCCAGTACACGGCGTGCCTGCTGCGCATCCACCAGATCCATATCGATTTCTCTTGGATTCTTAAGCGACGCTTTTACTGCATTCTTAGTAATCTCATTAAAACTGATTCGATAAACCTTCTTATCTTCTAATTTCAAAGCTTTACTCAGATGCCAGGATATTGCTTCTCCCTCCCGGTCCGGGTCAGTTGCAAGATATATCTTGTCCGCCTTTTTGACTTCCTTACGAAGCTTCGCAAGAATCTCTCCCTTTCCTCTGATCGTTATATACTTTGGTTCGTAATCATTTTCAATGTCGATACCCATCTGGCTTTTGGGCATATCTCTCACATGACCGTTCGATGCGGTCACTACATAATTACTTCCTAAGAACTTCTTAATGGTCTTCACCTTTGCAGGTGACTCCACGATTACCAGATAGCGTGCCATAATTTCCTCCATAATACCGACCGTTCTTACAACAGCCTTATATAATAATTTCTGGATACTTCTTCTGCGTATCCTTTCAATTCCAAAGTAATCAGTCTTTCCATCAATTCTGAAATAGAAAGTTCTGTTTCTTTCATCAATTCATCAATTCCTTTCGGGAACAAATCGAGACAACTATACACCATACGCTCAGGACTTTCAAGCATTTTTTCATTTTGTTATTTTTTTGTCCCATTTGCATCCGATTCAGATTCCATTCATCCATCAGTTCTTCCGGTGTGATCAGTATTCCCGCTCCCTGCCGGATCAGTCTGTGACATCCCTGACTCAACGCACTTGTCACCGGTCCCGGAAGTGCATAGACATCCTTCCCCTGATCCAGTGCAAAATCTGCAGTGATCAAAGTCCGCTCTTTTCTTTTGCCTCTATCACCAGTATCCATTCCGCCAGTCCACTGATAAATCCGGTTCCGCATCGGAAAATTTCTTGCAAGTGGTTCGGTTCCGGGTGGAAATTTCCGATATGATTCCGCCCTTTTTTTTGAATGTCCATGTATAATCCGATATTTTCTCTTGGATAACACACATCCACTCCACATCCCAGAACAGCAAACGTTGTCCGTCTCCGTTCAAAGCACCTCTCTGCCCTGCTCCGTCGATTCCTCTCGCCATACCGCTTATCACCTGTACTCCCGCATGCCCAAGACATTTCCCATACTGCAATGCCATTTGTTCTCCATATGAAGTACAATTCCTGGCCCCTACGATTGCTGCGCTTTTCACATTTTCATCCGGCAGCGATCCAAGTACGTACAAGGCGTACGGGGGATCTGTGATCACTTTCATTTTTTTCGGATAATCATCCGAAAAATACGGCACAAATTTTATCTTCTTTTTCACGGATTTTTCCCATTGCATTTCGAGATTAACTGTTTTCTTTGCTTTTTTCAGTCTCTCTATATCCTTCTCATTTCATGAAATGTATGTTTCTTCAAATTAGTTTCTTCTATATAATATATTGCTTTTCCATTTCCATATACCTCTCTTAATTTTCTTTTTTCAGATTCGAAATGCCTTCTATCCCTGCCAGCCAGTATTCATATATCATTCACATCCTCCTAACGTCCCAGTACTTCTTATCCAGTGACCGGTAAGCAATAGCTTCTTTTAAATGTTTCTCCTTTACCTTCTCACTGTAATCCAGATCTGCAATTGTCCTTGCCACACGCAGGATCTTATGATTACGGTCCTTGCTGTAAGCCCGATTCTTTCAAATGCAGCTCCATCATCTTTCTTTCGCGCTCTCCCAGTTCTACGTAATGTCCGATCTCCTGCGGTCCTAATACTGCATTTGTCCTGATATCTGTTCCTTTATATCTTTCCCTCTGTATATTCCTTGCATCCGTCACTCTGCGGCGTATCGTCTCAGATGTCTCTTCCCCTTCCAGATCTTTCCGTTCTCCGTCCAGATCCCGGTATACAACTTTCGGAGTCTCTATGCAGATATCCATACGATCCAGGAACGGCTGGCTGATCTTGCCAAGGTATTTCTGAATCTGCCCGGGTGTGCAGGAACATTTCTGCACATCCGGATAGTTTCCGCATGGACACGGATTCATTGCTGCTACCAGCATAAATTCCGCCGGAAATGTAAAATTCCCATAATTTCTCGCAATATGAATCTGATGTTCTTCCAATGGCTGTCTTAGTACTTCCAGAACATTTCTTGGAAATTCCGCAAGTTCATCAAGAAACAGCACACCTCCGTGTGCCATACTGATCTCCCCGGGCATCGGTATTCTGCCGCCCCCTGTCAGCGCTGTTCTGGTGATTGTATGATGAATATTACGAAACGGGCGCTGTGTGATCAGCGGGTATTCCTGATCCACCAGCCCCAATACACTGTAGATCTTCGTAATTTCCAGACTTTCTTCCCATGACAGTTCCGGTAAAATGGTTGCGATCCTCTTTGCGATCATCGTTTTTCCGGATCCCGGTGATCCAGCCATTAACAGATTGTGCCCTCCTGCCACTGCAATTTCTGCCGCACGTTTCACCGCTTTCTGTCCGCAGATATCCGCAAAATCTTCTCTGGCTCTATGTTGTCTGTTTTTTTCATTTTCTTTTTTCTCCCTTTTAGACTTTTCCGAACGCGCAGCTCCGTTCAGATACGCACAGAGTTCCTCCAGATTATCTGCCGGTAGAATCTCGATTCCTTTTACGAGTCTTCCTTCTGTCTCATTCTCTCCGGGCAGGATAAAGCTTTTACATCCTTGTTCTTTCGCCTCTATCACCATCGGCAGAACTCCCGGTACACCTCTTATTTTCCCCTCCAGACTCAATTCCCCTGTTACGATCACCCGTTCCATTGCTTCTTCCGGTATATACCCCATAGTTGCCAGCACCGCCAGAGCAATCGGCAGATCAAACGATGCCCCTTTTTTCCGGACCGTTGCCGGCGCAAGATTGACAATGATCTTCTTTGCCGGAAGTTTCATCCCCGAATTGCGGATTGCTGTTCTCACCCGTTCTGATGCCTCTTTCACTTCCGAGGACAGATATCCCACCATATGGAACATCGGAAGTCCGTTACTTACATCCGCTTCCACACGGATCATCTCTACCCCCAGTCCCTGAACTGAAGCAGATAAAACTGTACAAAATGCCATCTGCACACTCCTTTCCATACCAGACCATGCAGAACCTGTCCTTATATAAGCATCTTTTCTGCCTTATTTATCTGGCACTCATATAAAATTGTTTTGATATAGTTGATAACTTGACCGATCCGGTCATCTACAGAATCCGCCACTGGCGGTCCAGATTTAGAAAACGAAAAAGAATAGTCTGTACTTGATCACTCATCTTCGTTAAATGTGCAATCATCATAGCCTATTCTTTCCGCCGTGTCAATATTTTTCTAATTTCACTTTCATTTTACTTTTTGATTTTCTATCCATGCGTCCAAGCACGATGCTAAAGATTCCACTTAATATCAGCAAAAATAAAAGCTGATTCCCCGATTCACCAGTACTGCCGCTGCCACCGGAACAGAAGTAAAGATACCTGCAAACAACTTTACGAATGAGAATTCACTAATTCCCTCAGCTCCCGGGAACGGAAGAAGTGCTGTAGTCATATACAAAATGATCTGATGCAGAAACATACTTCCATAAGAACTGCCGGACTCTCCCATTGCATGATACACTGCCATGGAACACTGAACCAGCAGATGATCTGAATCAGACTGACTGTTGTCACTTTTAACGCAAGTACCGGATCCCTTTTAAAAAACAATTTACAATCTTCAAAATCACGAACAATCTCATCCATCTTAGCGCTCAATCTCTTCTTATTCCCAAACGGGAGTTTCATGATCAGGAAACGTATTCCATTTACAATCTTCTTTTTCAGACCTTCGGATAACATTATGACCACCAGTGCTGCTATAAAAATCAGATTCATCAGATACCCTAGAACCGCCAATGCCAGCATCATCTTATTCAGACGTATCCTTCCCGTCAGTATCCAGAACGTTGCTACATTTTCCATCAGAAATGCTGCAATCTGAAAACTGGCAAGTTCTGTCAGAAGAGCCATCGTTCCATGTGCCACATGGATATTATCCTTATTCATCGCATATAACTGTACCGGCTGTCCGCCTGTTGCAGATGGGGTGATCGAACTGAAAAAATAGCCGGCATAAGCATATTTCATACCCTGTCTGAAACTTACCTGATATCCAAATGAATTCAATACGCTCCTCAGATTGATCGCTTCCGCGATATTGAATACCGCCGCCAGTATAAGCCCTGCTGCCAGCCATTGCGGCTTCGCACTTTTCATGGCATTCCACACAGATTCCATATCTGCGCCCTTCAAAATAACGAAACATACCAACAGTGCTAAAACCGGAAATAAAACCATATACTTTTTAATCGATCTCTGACTCACCTGCTGTTCCATATTTTTCTTCTATCCTTCTGAATTCATATCCCTGCGCTTTCAACAATGGGATTGCTTTTTTCAATGCTTCTATCGTTCTTCCCGGTGCTCCGTTCTCCCCTCTGCCGTCGTGCAGACAGATAACCGCACCCGGAAAGACTCTTCTTAATATCTTATTGCAGATACTGTCCGGGGTCTCTTTCGCTGACCAGTCCTGTGCCATCACATCCCAGAATACCAGATTCAGATGCAGCTTCCGTATCCAGAACAGACTTGCCAGGTTCAGATGTCCCCACGGTGGTCTGTACCATTTCACTGCAATATTCATCTTCTCCATAATCTTTTTCGATTCTTTCACATCCCGGCCGGTTCTTCCCGGTCCGGAAAGCATCGCACTTTCGTGGCTCAACGAATGTATTCCGACCTGGTATCCGCTCTTTCTCATCCGTTCCACGATCCCGGGATGCTTCCGAGCAGATCCTGCGACCATGAAAAATGCTGCCGGAATCTGTTCCTTCTCCAGAAAATCGAGTAATATATTCGTATATACTGTATCCGGACCGTCATCAAATGTCAGGTACAAAACCTTCTCTTCCCGGGATGCCCTCTGTCTGCTTCTGAAAATCCAACGGTATTTCAGCAAATACGTCGGAATCACACTATAACTCAGTGCTGCGGCACAGGCCAGTCCCAGCTTTGCAGTCTTTGGTATATTCATTATGCCGTCATCCTTTCTTCCATGATCCCTACTGCCTCATCCAGTGATACTTCTATCATCTCTTTACAGGCACGCCTTACATTTCCGGTCATTTCTTCCATCATTTTTTCATCACTTAACAGCTTTTCCAGTTCCGGAATATAGTCTTCACGTCTGCCCCATATGACTTTGGCAAATCCTTTTTCTGCCGCATACCTTGCATTATTCATCTCCTGCTCCAGAAACGGGTGGATGACAAATAGCGGAACCTGACTGTGCAGAATTTCAAACAACGTAATTCCGCCTGCTTTTGTAATCACAAGGTCTGCCCCGCGCATATATCTGCTGATATTTTCCGTGTATCCAAGTACTTCCACATCCTCATAGCGGTTCACCCATTCCTCATACATCTTATGATTTTTTCCGGTAATGACTACGCTCTCAACACCTTGCATGCTATGTAATTTTTCAAGCAATTCTTTCAGATCCGGCATCAGCCCAAGTCCGCCTCCCATAATGAGCACCCTGCGTGTTCTGTTTCTTTCCCGTTTCTGACGGTAATCTGCATCCAGGAACTGCTGGCGAACCGGAATTCCTGTCACAAGAATATCTTCCGCCCTGGTCCCCTCCTTCATCAGATGCCTTTTGATCTCCTGTGTCGGAGCAAGATAGATGTCTGTCTGTGGTGCTGTCCACTCCGGATGCATACTGATATCTGTGATGCAGGTCACAAGTGGTGTTTTGAGCCCTGTCTTTTCTTTATAGGATGCAATTGCTTTTACACACATCGGATGTGTACAGACGATCACATCTGGTTGTTCTCCATCCATGATCTTCTTTAACCTTTTATAGAGTGCCTTTCCCCTTGGCTGTATTTCTACCTTCATCCTTCCGGACATTTTGTAGATAAAATTATAAATCCCGTAACAGTGCTCTACCATCATGCGGAATCCACCGAAAATGAATTTACTGATATGTGGATATAACTCTTCCAGAAGATCTTTTTTTTCAATTTCTGCCTGTTCATCTATTTTCCGGAACTGTTCGCAGATCGCATTGGCTGCCATCTCATGTCCCATTCCAAATCTACCACTTAACACCAGTACTTTCATAACTGCCACCCTTTCTCACATACCATTTTGCATGCCTCTTTCTTATGGTGTTAAGTATAGACTTTGATTCTTAAAATAACGGATATAGAATTCTAAAGATTTTTTAAAGACTTTTCTAAGAAGTGAAAAAGTTTCTTAATTTTTCAATCGCACTCTTCTCAATTCTTGATACATACGATCTGGAAATGCCGAGCATTGCTGCAATTTCCCGCTGTGTATATTCCTCTTCATTATACAGGCCGTACCGCAGCTTCAGTACCATTCGTTCTCTCTGAGACAATACCGATTCCACCTGCTGATACAGACGGATCACATCTTCCTTACGTTCCAGTCTTCGGTAGACATCTTCTTCATTCATCTCAATCACATCAAATAATTGTATCTCATTGCCTTCCCGGTCCGTTCCGATCGGTTCATACAAAGATACTTCTTTTGAACTTTTTTTCTTACCTCTCAAGTACATCAATACTTCATTTTCGATGCACCTTGCTGCATACGCCGCAAGCCTTGCGCTCTTATCCGGATCAAACGTTACAACAGCCTTCATAAGCCCGATGGTTCCGATCGACAGAAGGTCTTCCATCTCTTCCGGAGGCGGCTGGTACTTTTTCACGATATGTGCAACCAGACGCAGATTCCGTTCTATTAGAATGTGCTTTGCTTCCAGATCACCCTCTGTATATTTCTGCATATAGTACTTTTCTTCCGCTGCCGTCAATGGTTGGGGAAATGACTTCAAGACAAAGCACCTCTTAGGCAGATTTATTATATTCTATGCAAAAAGCAGTGATTCTGTGCTTTTCCATTTTTGCACTGAATCACTGCTTTCTCTGTTACTTGTCTGCCCTATTCCGTTACACCTTCCTGGCGTCTTAAAATATCATATACGGAAGCTTCTCCGCTTAATGCCACATACAGCACCTGCTTTGGATGCGGCGCACTCTCCTGCTCCTGCCCATCCTCATCTACGATCTTTTCCACCGTTACTTCTACATTCTGTCCGTCCGGTTTCATAATCTCGACAGTCTCACCTACGGAGAACTTATTTCTCTGTTCGATGCGGTACATGCCATCTTTAATCCCGCCGATAATGCCAAGATAAGTGTACTCTTTGATATACGTGTTACTATCGTAGATCTGGCTCTCATCACCCGGTTTTCCAAAATAAAATCCTGTCGTAAACTGACGGTATGTACAATTCGAAATCTGATCCCTGTACCATGGCATATTCGCCTCATACTTCTTCGGATCCTCCAGATAATCATCGATCGCCTTGCGGTAAGTTCTTGCAACCGTTGCCACATACAGAGCCGTCTTCATACGTCCCTCGATCTTAAAACTATCAATTCCCGCATCGATCATTTCCGGAATGTGTTCAATCATACACAGATCCTTGGAGTTGAAAATGTATGTTCCTCTTTCATTCTCATACACCGGCATATATTCGCCCGGTCTTGTCTCTTCTACCACGGAATATTTCCAACGGCACGGATGTGTACAGGCACCCTGATTGGCATCTCTTCCCGTAAAGAAATTGCTCAGCAGGCATCTTCCGGAATAAGAAATACACATTGCCCCATGGATAAAACTTTCAATCTCCATCTCTGCCGGGATATGCGCACGGATCTCCCTGATTTCTTTTAATGAAAGTTCTCTGGCTGTTACCACACGCTTTGCCCCCAGGTTCCACCAGAAGTTGAATGTTCCATAGTTCGTGTTATTTGCCTGTGTGCTGACATGTCTTTCTATCTCCGGACAAATCTCTTTTGCAAGCATAAAAATTGCCGGATCTGCAATGATCAGCGCATCCGGTCCGATCTCTTTTAGTTCTTTTAAATACTCTGCCGCACCTTCCAGGTCATCATTATGTGCAAGAATATTTACAGTGACATGAACTCTTGCTCCATGCTCATGCGCAAACTGCACGCCTTCTTTCATGTCTTCCATAGAGAAATTCTTTGCCTTTGCACGAAGTCCAAATGCCTCTCCTCCGATATATACTGCATCTGCACCAAACATAACCGCAGTCTTCAACACTTCCAGACTGCTTGCAGGAATCAGTAATTCTGGATGTCTGTTTCTCATCTTATCGATTCTCCTTCTCCTCTTTTTTCTTCTTGATACTGAGTGCCACACCATCACCCAACGGGATGATCGATGTCTCCAGCACATTGCTGTGCTTTAATTCATAGAGGTAATCCCGCATACGGCTGTGGATGGTACGGTTCCGCCTCTCTACCGCAAATCTGGATTCTATGATATCCCCATCCTGTAATACGTTGTCTGACATCAGGATACCTCCATCCGAAAGCAGTCTTACTGCCTCCGGCATATAATGGATATACTGTCCCTTGGCCGCATCCATAAAGATAAAATCATATGGACCTTCCAGGGTCTTCATCACTTCCAGGGCATCCCCTTCGATCAGCGTGATCTGTTCTTCTTTCCCCGCACGCTTAAAGTTGTTTCGCGCAATCGGGATTCTTTTTTCATAGTTTTCTATTGTTGTGATACGGCTTCCTTCCGGAAGATATTCACTCATTAAGATTGCCGAAAATCCGACTGCTGTGCCCACCTCCAGCACTCTGGCCGGGCGGTTCATTAACATCATTACCTTTAAGAAGCTCTGGGTTTCTTTGCGGATGATCGGTACGAAACTTTCCAATGCTTCCTGTTCGATTGCCTCTATCACAGGATTCTCCGGACGTTCCAACGACCGGATGTATGTAACCATACGTTCATCTACGATCATAGTATCTCTACCTCTGTTCTAACTGTTGTACCTGTTCTTTCCTGCAGTTTCTCTTAGGATTCTACAAGGAAACGAGCCGTACATTGTACAAAGCCAGCCTCACACACTGTGTCGGAAGGCGCCGGTTTCGTACTATGTGGCGGCTCAATTTTTTTCATTTTTTTATACGGTCCATAATGATCGGAAGGATCATTGGTCTTCTCTTGGTACGTTTCCAAATGAAATCGTTCATCGTATCACGGATCACAAGCTTGATCTTACTCCAGTCTGCGTTGCGCTGATGTGTCAGACAATCCTCCACTGCATCTGTAAGGACTTTTCTTGCCTCTTCCATCAGGCTTTCGGACTCTCTTACATAGACGAATCCACGCGATACAATATCCGGACCTGCAAGAAGCTGATTGCTTCCTTTTTCCAGTGTCAGTACAACGATCATAATACCGTCTTCCGCCAGATGCTGTCTGTCACGAAGTACAATATTTCCAACATCTCCTACACCAAGTCCGTCTACCAGAATCTCTCCTGTGTGTACATTGTCTACTACTTTTGCTTCCTTCTCACTGACTTCCAGAACATTACCAGATTTCAGGATGAAAATATTATCTTTTGGAATGCCAAGCATTCTGGCAATTCCCGCATTTCTTTGAGTGACGGTATTCTCCGTGAACCGGGGATTCGCCATATTTTCGGTTTTTACCAGAGAAATAGATCAGTTTCAGTTCTTCCTGCATGCATGACCGGATACATGTGCATCCTGGAAGATGACATTCGCTCCCTTAGCTGTCAGTTCATTGATTTACCTTGGATACAGACCATTTTCATTTCCAGGGATCGGATTCGAACTGAAGATGATCGTATCACCAGGCATGATCGTTACTTTCTTATGCACATCTGCTGCCATACGCGACAGAGCTGCCATAGATTCTCCCTGGCTTCCGGTTGTGATCAGAACGGTCTTCTCCGGCGGATAATTCTTAAGCTGGTCGATCTCGATCAATGTCTTATCCGGAACATTTAAGTATCCCAGTTCCTGTGCAACCTGGATGATGTTCACCATGCTTCGTCCCTCTACGACCACCTTACGGTCATATTTACATGCCGTATTGATGATCTGCTGTACACGGTCTACATTTGATGCAAATGTTGCAATGATAATTCTGGTATCTTTATGTTCTGCAAAAACATGATCAAATGTGATACCTACTGTACGCTCTGACTGTGTAAATCCTGGTCTCTCAGCATTGGTACTGTCTGACATCAGTGCCAGTACGCCTTTCTTGCCGATCTCTGCAAATCTCTGCAGATCGATCGCATCACCATATACCGGTGTATAATCTACTTTAAAGTCTCCTGTATGCACAACAATACCAGCCGGTGAATAGATTGCCAGTGCTGCCGCATCCTGGATACTGTGGTTTGTCTTAATAAATTCGATACGGAACTGTCCCAGATTGATCGACTGTCCGTGTCTGACAACTTTTCTTCTTGTACTGCGAAGCAGATTATGTTCCGTCAGCTTTTTCTCAATGATTCCCATCGTAAGCTTTGTCGCATAGATAGGAAGATTCAGTTCTCTTAATACATAAGGAAGTGCACCGATATGGTCCTCATGTCCATGGGTGATTACAAATCCTTTTACTTTCTGAATGTTATCTTTCAGGTAGGTGACATCCGGAATGACCAGGTCGATTCCAAGCATATCCTCCTCCGGGAAAGATAATCCGCAGTCTACAACAATAATACTGTCTTCATACTCAAAAGCTGTGATGTTCATTCCGATCTTTTCCAGACCTCCGAGTGGAATGATACGCATTTTTCCATTGTTTTCTCTTTTCAAAATTACACCTCCACGTGTTTACCGCACTACTTTTTTCTGCCTCTTTTTTGGCACTCCCTGCACTGTCCATAGAACTTTAATTCGTGGTCTAACACATGAAATCCCGTGGTATCTTCGATCTTATCTTCCAGATCTTCCAACAGATCATCCTTAAACGGAAGAATCTTACCACATGTTCTGCATATCAGATGGTGATGATGATGTCTTTCTTCTCCATCAAAGAATTCTCCGATTTCATAACGTGCACATCCATCGTCAAGACTGATACGATCCACCAATTGCATTTCCAGTAACAACTGCACTGTCCGGTATATAGTTGCCAGCCCAATCTCCGGATAATCTTCTCTTACTAATTCATAAATATCTTCTGCAGTCAGATGCTTATCGCGGTGATCTGCAAGGACCTCCAGTACCAGTATACGCTGGTTGGTAACTTTCAACCCCTTCTCTCTCAGCATTTCTTTAAACTTCTCTTTACTGATAGACATTCCAAACTACCTTTCAATCTCTACATCTTCAAGTAGTTCTTCAAATACTTTCAGAACAGCAGAAAGCTCTACATCATCCTCTACGATCTCGTATACGCTCTCTGACTGGCTCTCTCCTGATGTGTCTTTCAGAATCAGACATTCTGCATCATCTTCTTCCGAATCCGTCACCAGAATATATGACACACCACCAACTTTCGTCTGTTCAAGTACATAAAAATCTACTTCTTCATTCATCTCTTCGGACATGAATTTAATCTTTTCCATCTGCAATCTACCTCTTAATCCAGTGGCGTGTGTGCAAGTGAATCCAGATATCCCTGCAATATAAAAACAGCCGCAATCTTATCAATATATTTCTTACGGTCTTCACGCCTTACCTTATTCTCTATTAAAGTCCGTTCAGCTTCTACCGTGGTCAGACGCTCGTCCCACATCACGACCTCCAGGCCGGTCCGTCTTTTTAACATCTCACCAAATGCCATTGATTTTTCCGCACGATCTCCAATATCATTGTTCATATGCTTCGGAAGTCCGAGGACAATCTTCGTAACCTGATACTCTTCGATCAGTGCTTCGATACGCGCACAGGTCTTTCTGAGCTTGTTCTCGTCCTTTCTGCATATAGTCTCCACTCCCTGAGCAGTAATTCCCAACGGATCACTGACAGCAACACCTACCGTCTTAGATCCATAGTCCAGTCCCATGATTCTCATAGTCATTATTCCCACTCATTATGCTCAATATACGTCTTGAGCATCTCTTCTACCAGTTCATCTCTTTCCATCTTCATGATCAGACTTCTGGCTCCGTTATGGCTTGTGATATAAGTCGGATCGCCGGACATAATGTATCCTACGATCTGATTTACCGGATTATATCCCTTTTCACTCAATGCCTTGTATACGATTTCCAGAATATCTTTTGCACTGATCTGCGGTCCACTTTCCACCTGGAAAAACTGGGTATTTGTCATATTTTTCATGTAATCACGTCCTCCAAAAATATTTCAATTTTATTCTACATGATTAAATCTTAAATTTCAATGCAATATTTGTAATTGGTTTTCAATTTCTACATTTACAAGCTGATTAATAAGATTATTCGGATTTTTTACACCAATTTTCACATATTCCTTTGTGTGACCAATCTGTAATTCTTCTCCGTTGCGTATAATTTTCTCTTCGATCAGAACTTCCTGCGTGGTTCCGATCAGTCTTTCTTCGTATGCGGCCTGTTTTCTATGGCTCAGTTCTATAAGTTCCGCACTTCTTACAGCCTTGATCTGATCCGGAACCTGGTTTTTCATTGCTGCGGCCTTCGTTCCTTCTCTTCTGGAATATTTGAAAATGTGTGTCTCGTAGAAATCCACTTTATCTACAAATGCTTTTGACTCGGCAAATTCTTCTTCCGTTTCTCCCGGGAATCCAACGATCACATCTGTTGTAAGTGCCGGGTTACGGAAATACTTACGGAGCAGCCGGCATTTTTCGTAATACTCTTCTGCAGTGTATCTGCGGTTCATGCGCTTCAGTGTTGCATTGCATCCGCTCTGCAGTGACAGATGGAAATGCGGACACATCTTCGGAAGCTGTGCGATCGTCTGTACAAATTCCTCCGTGATGATTCTTGGTTCCAGTGATCCGAGGCGGATTCTTTCAATTCCATCTACTTCGTGGATCGCAAGGATCAGGGATAACAGATTGTCATCGCAGTCGATTCCATAGGAACTCAGGTGGATTCCCGTCAGCACCACTTCTTTGTATCCGTTGGCCGCCAATGTCTTTACTTCTTCAAGTACGCTGTCACGGCTTCTGCTTCTTACTCTTCCTCTTGCAAATGGAATAATACAGTAAGAACAGAACTGGTTACATCCATCCTGTACCTTGATATACGCTCTCGTATGCTCTGCTGCCGTGCTTAAATGCAGATCTTCATACGCTTTTTCGTGATTGATATCCAGAATCTCCTGATAAGTCTCTGCCGCTTTTTCCTGTTTTGCCGGTGTTCCGGCCTGGGCATCCGGATTTTCTCTTTCTCATAATTTTCCAGGATCTCGACAATATTCTGCTTCTTGTTATTTCCGATGACAATATCGATTCCATCCGGGATGTCATCTTTTCTGGCCTGCACGTAACAGCCACAGGCAACGACAATCGAATCCGGATTCATCTTTCTTGCCCTGTGCAGCATCTGTCTGGATTTCCGGTCTGCCATATTTGTCACCGTACAGGTATTAATGATATAC
>ENA-OPYX01000441-OPYX01000441.1-human-gut-metagenome-genome-assembly--contig:-NODE-441-length-24285-cov-2.960427_pt1 | contig 24285 bp, 32 predicted proteins | sample MGYA00242639_ERZ504486 | MGnify/ENA primary metagenome ERZ504486 (study PRJEB26092, sample SAMD00036296) | human gut metagenome | host: Homo sapiens | study: EMG produced TPA metagenomics assembly of... | reverse complement strand
CATATGGACGTTCTTCTTTCTCGATCTCATCCACTCGAACGAAACGATTTCCTGTCTGGATCAAATTTAAAAATTTCTCAATTTCAACTCTGGTTCCCTGAACTTCTGCTGTCACTGATCCATCAGACATATTTTTCACCCATCCTGTCAAATGACATCTTTCTGCATTCATCGCTACAAAAAAATCGAAATCCTACTCCTTGGACTCTTCCTGTAAATCTTAAATAAAAACGTACCATACGATATACCTCCTATTATATATTCCTTGCAAGCCCGATCTGTTTTTCTAATCTGCTGTTCTTCAAATTCGAAAAATCAAATCCGCTTTCCTCCAGTTGTTTTACCGCATCAGCTGCCTGTTTCATAATATCTGCATTGGTATAGATATCTGCCAGAACAAAATCCATCATCCCGCTTTGTCTGACTCCGAAGAAATCACCCGGTCCTCGAAGTTTTAAGTCTTCATTTGCTATATAAAATCCATCATTTGATTTATTCAACACTTCAAGACGCTGCATCGTTTCTTTCTTCTTGGAACTCGTCATAAAAATGCAATAGGACTGATAGCCGCCACGTCCGACACGTCCTCTTAACTGATGAAGCTGTGCAAGTCCAAAACGTTCTGCATTCTCCACCATCATAACCGTTGCATTTGGCACATTCACCCCGACTTCAACAACCGTTGTTGATACTAAAACATCAATCTTGCCTTCTGAAAAATTCATCCATGACTTTCTGCTTGTCCACTGCCTTCATCTTTCCATGAGGTAACTGATCCTTACCGATGGTGCAAACTGGCTTCTTAACATCTGCGCATACTGAATGACATTTTCTCCTTCCATCGTCTCACTTTCTTCGACCATCGGACAGATAATATATACCTGTCTTCCCTGACTAACCTGTTTCTCAATGAAACGATATGCCGTCGGGCGGTAACTTGTGTTGACTACGCAGTTTTTGATCGGCAACCGCTCTGCCGGCAGTTCATCGATGATCGATACATCAAGATCACCATATAAAATGATCGCCAATGTTCTTGGAATTGGTGTCGCACTCATAACAAGTACATGTGGTTTCTCACCTTTTAGCGATAAACTTTCTCTTTGTCTTACTCCAAATCGATGTTGTTCATCCGTGATAACCAATGCTAACTTGTTATATTCCACCTTATCCTGAATGACCGCATGAGTTCCGATCACAATATCTACTTCTCCATCTTTGATCTTTTGATAGGTTTCTCTTTTTTCTTTTGCCTTTGTGGAACCTGTCAGCAATGCGATCTTTATATCATAAGATTCTAAAAGTTCTGTAAATGATTCATAATGCTGAGCTGCAAGCACTTCCGTTGGCGCCATCAAAACCCCTTGGTATCCTGCTTTGGCACACATTAATAATAAAATAACCGCAAGGATCGTCTTTCCAGATCCTACATCACCCTGTACCAGACGATTCATAACCTTACCAGACGCCATGTCTTTTGCCATCTCATTTAACGCTCTTTTCTGCGCTGTAGTCAACTCATATGGAAGATTCTTTACCAGTTCTTTCGCTTCCTTGCAGACCCCAATCTTGTATCCTTCTTCCTTGAGATCTTCTCCTGATGTGATCATATGCATCGCTGCGATAAAAATAAAAAATTCATCAAAGATCAACCTTTTCTTTGCTTTGATCAACTGCTCTTTTGATTCCGGAAAATGAATATTCCAGATTGCCTGATGATATTCCATTGGCTGATATTGATCTAAAATATTTTGCGGAAGATATTCTGGAATATGAAAGATATAGTCTTTTGTCTGTGCCATAGCCTTAGAAACAAGTTTATTGGTAAGTCCACTTGTTAATGGATATACTGGCTGCAATGTCTCCTGTTTAGCTTCATAATCTTCCTTTGTAAAGATCTCTGGATGTTCCATCGTGATCCGTCCATTTTTATAGATCGGAGTTCCCGTAAATATATAATCTCTTCCCTGATGTAATTGTTTCTTTAAATATGGCATATTGTACCAGACAAGCATGATCGTTCCTGTATGATCTTTCGCTGTGCATGTAACAATCTTCATTCTTTTTGCATACTGAATATGAACTTCCGAATTGATACGAACGAAAATAGATACTCTCTGGCCAATCTCGATCTCATTGACATCTTTGGGATCTTCATAGGTAAGATAATACTTTGGATACATCGTAATCAAACTGTCTACATCACGGATTCCAAGTCGTCCAAAAGCTGTCGCACTCTTTTCCCCAATTCCTTTTAATTCTATGATATTTGTTGTGCCATCCATCTTCTGTCTCCTTCAAAATTCTTTATCATATTCTCACGAAAAGCAAAGAAATCCCGCCATCAAGCGGGATTTCCCATCTTCTCTTATTCTACTGATAATAAGAAATAATAAATTGGCTGTCCGCCATATTCTAACTGTACATCACAGTCACCATATGTTTCTTCTACTTTCTCAAGTAATGCTTCTGCCTGTTCTTTGGTTGTGTCTTCTCCATAGTAAATACTGATCAGTTCGCTGTCTTCATCTACCATCTCTTCTAGTAATTCTAACGTGACTTTCTCGACATCCTGTCCGACTTTCTTGATCCCATCATCATCGATTCCCATGATATCATCAACCTTGATCGTAATACCATTGATGGATGTATCTCTAACTGCATAAGTAACTTCTCCAGTCTTCACGCATTCAATGATGTCTTTCATGTTGTCTTCATTCTCTTCGGCATCTGCTTCTGGATCAAATCCAATGATCGCTGAGATTCCCTGTGGAACTGTTGTTGTCGGAATGATCACTACATTCTTATCTTCCACTAAAGACTGTGCCTGTGTCGCTGCAAGAATGATATTCTTGTTATTTGGCAAAATAAATACAGTCTCTGCATTCACCTGCTCGATCGCATTCAACATATCTTCAGTACTAGGGTTCATGGTCTGCCCACCTTCAATCAAGTAATCTACACCTAACTCACGGAAAATGTCATTCATTCCCTGGCCGATCGATACTGCCACAAATCCAAAGTCTTTTCTAGGTTCTTCTGGTTTGCTTTCTTCTGCCTGTGCTTCTGCCTGTGTGAGATTTAAACGTTCTCTATGCTCTTCTCTCATATTATCGATCTTCATATTCGTAAGTTCTCCATATGTGAGACCTTTCTCGATCGCTTTTCCAGGATGGTTTGTATGAACATGTACTTTAATAATATCTTCATCTGCAACAACCACGATAGAATCTCCGATTCCCATTAAGAAATCTTTAAACTTCTGTTCTTCTTCCATGGAAATCTCTTCTTTCGTCATAACGATAAATTCTGTACAATAACCAAATTTGATGTCTTTCTCTTCTAATGGTGCTTCACTTGCTGTTGCTGCTGGTTTAACTGCTGTCTTCTCAATACTGCTTAAATCAACTTCTTTACCCATTAAAGCATCAACAGCACCCTGTAGGAATTCCACAAGTCCCTGTCCACCTGAATCAACCACTCCTGCTTCTTTCAGAACTGGTAACATCTCTGGTGTCTTCTGAAGAATCTCGTTCGCTTCCTTGATCACTACCTGAGCAAATTCTTCAAAATCTTCTGTATTCCTTGCACAATATACTGCCTTCTCTGCTGTTACTTTCGCTACCGTAAGGATTGTTCCTTCCTTTGGTTTCATAACTGCTTTATAAGCTGTCTCTACTGCCTTCTTAAATCCTGCTGCAACAGTTTCTGTTGTTAATACGTCCTGATCTTTGACACCTTTATAAAATCCCCTGAATAACTGGGATAGAATAACACCTGAGTTACCTCTGGCTCCTCTTAAAGAACCGCTTGATAATCCTCTTGTTACTTCTTTCACTGTCACTTCTGCTGCATTCCCAACTTCTTTAGCAGCTGCAAGAGCTGTCATTGTCATATTCGTTCCTGTATCACCGTCTGGCACAGGGAATACATTCAGTTCATTAATATATTCTTTATTCGCCTCTAATCTCTTGGCTCCGCCAATCAACATCTTCTGCAGCAAAGCTGCATCTATCTGTTTCATCTTAATCTTTGCCTCCATTATCTATTATCCTATATCCTTTACGCCCTCTACGTAAATATTGATCCGTTCTACTTCAAGGCTTGTAAATTCTTCTACACGATACTTTACAGATTCCATAAGGTTACTTGCCACTGTAGAAATAGAAACTCCATAAGATACAATAATATGGAAGTCTATCGTGATCTTATTATTCTTTACAGAAACAAATACACCTTTTCTGATATTATCTCTTGTTAACAGCTTGGCGATCCCATCTTTCATATTCACCATTGCCATCCTACGATACCAAAACATCCAAGAGCACAGATTCCGGCATATTTCGCAATTACCTGATTTTCAATGGAGATCTCTCCATTCTTTGTATTCACATGTCCTTTCATAAATTATACCTCCAAACGAGAATTCATATATTTCGATTATACATTATGAAACCACCTAAGTCTAGTGTTTCAAAAAATGATTTAAAATAAAAGCAAATTTATTCTTGATTTTTATAAATCAATCTGTTAGAATGAAATAGTTGTCGAGCCTGGAATGAAACAGGAATAGAGATTGGAATAAGGAGGTGCTAACATGGCAAAATGTGCTATTTGTGGCAAAGGTGCTCATTTTGGAAACGCAGTGAGCCATTCACATAGAAGATCAAATAAAATGTGGAAATCTAACATCAAATCTGTTAAAGTTAAAGTTAACGGAGCAGCTAAGAAAATGTACGTTTGTACTTCTTGCTTAAGATCTGGTAAGGTTGAACGTGCTTAGTCTTGATTGATCATATAAGAAACCACTAAGAGTTGGAATTTATTCCAACTCTTTTTTTTATTCTTCAAGCGTTATTTAAAGAATAGACAGTAAGCTGTGATATCACATCCGATACAGATAACTATTTTCATCGGATCGTGAGTGATCCAGAATCCTGTAAATAAGCCCAATGAGAAAAAGAAAAAAGCGATGGCCCAGACTCGTTTCATATTTGAAGATCCTTTTTGTACATATGTATTCCAAAATTCTGGTTTGAATGACGGAAATTAATATTGGAATTAAAAAGAGATCATGTGTTTACAACTCACTCTCGTTCGGACTCTCACGTAGCTGTACTAAGCTCCTGAATGGTCATTCAACCATCCATCAACTTAAATTTTCTTATTTTTATGATTGAAAGTCTTCAGGTATTTAGAGAAAAAATGAAAGATAGCATGTGAGCAACGATCGAATTCCATAGGAGTTTTGACGGAATCGCAGCTGGATCGGGCGATTGTTTGAGCGTCAAAGACTACTGGTTTCAGTAACTTTCAACGCGAGTTATCGCAGGAGATCCAGCGGATAAGCGTTCTGTCAAAACTCCGTCAATGGAATTCGTGTTGCTCACAGGCTATCTTTTATTTTTTCTCTAAATACGCGACGATCTTCAACTCATACAACTTAAAATTTCCCTATGAATTGCACAACGCGTATCTTATTCAATACAAATATCGCTACATCCATAAACAAATGTGCCAACAGTGTACTAACGATCACGCCATTTGACTTTAACAAGAAATCAGAGGAAAATCCATACCAACAGATAAATCCAGAATAAGCGCCCATTAAAATCAGCAAAGGCAGGTATTTCACGACGCTTTTTAAAGATTCTTTGATGTAATCAAGCGTTGAATCGAAATAGACAAAACGACCGATCGCTAGCATTACAAAATAAAAGATCAAAGAATCATAATTTGAATCGTTATAAATAAATTTTATGTATAACAAGATCAGAATGATATAAAAGGCAGAGATTCAGTCGACGGAGGCTTTTTGTTCGGATGAGATCGTTTTCAGATAGAACAAAAGATCCGAATCAAAACCAGAATGTTAAAAATACAGAACATACTAAAAAATACCATCAACAAAATATCTTGATATTTATTCCAGAAATAAGCCGCCTGAGGGATCCTTTCGTCGAGGACATAATAAAGAGAAAGGAAGATCAGTACGGAGGTGCTTTGAAAATACCATTTCATAAAAGCTTTCGATCCAGCTGATAACTTTTGTTTTATGTGTTTGTTCAATTTGTGCAAGTTCAACTTCTGTTGGATTTTCAATATTGATCTTATAATGTTTTTGAAGCTTTGCGGTAAGTAAAACGATGGCAAGGACAACAATCAGGCCGATCAAAGAAACAGCCATGAAGCTGCCAGCAATTTTTGTGCATTAAAATAATGTGTAACATAATATTGTGATTGTGACATATATAACCCCTTCTTTAAACTAAAATAATGACATGAAAATCAAATAATCTCACTCAACACATATTTTAACACCTTTTTATATAAATTCAATGGATACTATATTTCATCATAAAAACTTAAGAAAGTTTTTTGAACAACAGAAAGGCAGTGGATTTGTGTGAGAAATTTATCTATAGACTTGTGAGCAGAGACTGGACAATGTTATAATATAAACAGCACATTTTTTGAAAGTGGTGAGAGAAGATTGAAGAAATCAGTAAGGATCGCAGCAATGATATTTACCATTTTCGCTATATTGATAGCGGTAGAAATTATCATATCTTATAAATGTCTGACTGTTACGGATTACAAGATTAAGTCTGATAAGATCAAGGAAACGACCAAGATCGTATTAATATCGGATCTTCATAATAGTCAGTTTGGAAGCAAGAATAAGCGCTTAGTGGATAAAATTCAAAAACAAGATCCAGATCTTATCTTGATGGATGGAGATATGTTGAATGAAGATGGGAAGAATGCACAGACAGCAGTAGAACTTATAAGTGCATTGAAAAAAACAGCACCTGTATATTACGCATTGGGGAATCATGAGATTGCGTATAGACAGCGCAGGGATAAGAATCTATATCAGAAGTTACAGAAAGCAGGTGCGAAGGTTGTAGAGAAAGAATATGAGGATATAAAGGTAAGAAGCAACAAGATCCGGATTGGAGGCCTTTATGAGTATGCATTTGCAGTAGATGGGGCTGGAAATATGGTTAAGAAAAGTATTCCGTCCAAAGTAAGAGATTTTTTGATGGATTATGAGAACACAGATGCATTTAAGATCATGTTGTCTCACAGACCAGATAGTTTTATTTTTGGGCAGGCAGCAGATACATGGAAGATCGATCTGGTAGTCAGTGGGCATGTACATGGTGGACAGGTAAGAATTCCAGGTAAAGGAGGTCTTTACGGAGGAGATCAGGGATGGTTTCCTGAATATACGGATGGAATCCATCATTTTAAGACAGTGAATCATATGATCATTACAAGAGGACTTGGAAGTGATAAGGAAAAACTACCAAGATTTCACAATATTCCAGAGATTGTAGTGATCCGACTTGAAAAACGTTAGAACAAAGAGGGTGAGAGGATGAAGAAATATCAGATTGCAGATTTTATTTTTGGAATTCATATGGAAGAATCGTTAGAAATTCCAGAGAATTTTAAAAAATTTTCGATTGATACCGATGAAGAAGTACAAGTGGAATATTTCCTTGAGGTTGTGGATAAATTACCAGAGTTGGATGGGGAATGTGTATCACAAAGAATTGATCTGAAAGTATATAAGAAAGACAATTTGGAATACCGCCGGATGAATTTTATGGGAATGGAAGAATCCTACGGACAATATGAAGAAATTTCACAAGATCAGGTAAAATTGTACTTAAAACGGGAATTTGTGCATATGATAAATGTTGATACAGTCTTTGTATCTCTTTTTGCGATGGAAAAAAGAATGTTGGCAAAGGATGCGATGGTATTGCATTGTTCTGTACTCAAAGTGAAATCAGGAGTGATCTTATTTAGCGGACCAAGTGGAATTGGTAAGTCAACGCAGGCAGGATTGTGGATGAAGTATCGGAAAGCAAGAGTTATCAATGGTGATAGAACTTTATTAAAAAAAGAGAATGGCAGATGGAATGTCTCTTGGATGGCCGATCTGTGGTTCTTCAGAGATTTGTTATAATGAAGCTTATCCTGTGAAAGCAGTCATTTTTCTTGGACAAGCAGAGGAGAATGATGGAAGGAGACTTCGTTATTTTGATGCGATCAAGGCAATGATCAGTCAGATCACAGTGAATGGATGGAATCCGCAGTTTGTGGAGAAAATATGGAATCTTACAGAAGATTTCGCGGCTCAGATCCCGGTGTTTGAGTATGGATGTAACATGGAAGAAGCGGCAGTAGATACTTTAGAGAATCTGCTTTTGGATATTTTAGAATAAAGGAGCATGTGAAGATGAACTTAACCAATGTATTTATAGATATATTAAGAAGTGCTATGACGCAGACTTCCTGTGATATGATAGAGGGACTTTCTACACAAGACTGGGAGAAGATCTATGATATTAGTCAGAAACAGCAACTGGCACCGATGATCTATCAGCAGACTTTTTTCAAATGAATCATTTCAAAATAGTGATCCAAGGGTTTCAGCAGTTCTGGAAGGGAGATACGATCGATCAGGCAGGAAATCAGGCAAGAAAAAGTATTCTGTTTTGATGTTGTTTGATAAAATGCGCCAGAATGGATTGACTCCATTGATCGTGAAAGGAATTGTTTGCAGAGATCTATATCCGAATCCAGATCTTCGAACATCCAATGATGAAGATCTTTATATCCCAAGAGATCAGTTTGGGAAGATGGATGAATTTTTGCAGGCAGAGGGATTTATGAGAGAAGAACTGATCAAGGATAAAGTTTATCAGGAAGTTCCATATCAGAATCCAAGGAATGGATTATATTTTGAACTGCATATGGATCTGTTTCCACAGGAATCCGGGGCGTATGGTCATTTTAATCAATTATTTGAAGATGCATTTGATACCTGTATGGAAACAGATATTCAGGGGAGTAAAGTATTGACGCTGAATCCCAAACAGCATTTTTTATATCTTGTATGCCACAGTCTGAAACATTTTCTTCATAGTGGATTTGGAGTCAGACAGGCATGTGATCTATTATACTTTGCGAAGAAATACCACGATCAGTTAGACTTTCATGAGATCAGGAATATCATGAAAGAATATCATATGGATTCTTTTGCTATGAATGTATTGGATATTGGAGTCTGCTATCTTGGATTTACTTGGGAGGAGCTAGGGCTTTCAAAACCGTCTGATGTAGAAATTGACTGCACAGCATTATTTGGATGATATGTTAGATGGTGGTATTTTTGGACAAAATGATATGAATCGTGTACATAGTGCAAATATTACGTTGAATGCAGCAGAGAATGAATCAGTCAATGCAGCTTCCGGGATCCTGGCTTCTTTATTTCCAGGGAAGGAATATATCAAGACGAACTATCCATATTCAAGGAACTATCCGTTTTTACTGCCAGTGGCGTATTTACACAGGATATTTAAATACTTAACTCATCGTAACACAGATGCGATCAATACAGGAGAAAAAAGCAGTGCACAGATTGGGATGGAACGTGTCAAATTATTAGAGAAATATAAGATTGTAGAGAAATAAATATAAAAGTGAAAAGAGGTGATTCCTCATGCTGGATCAGGAGAAATTTTTTAACACATACAAAGTACAGGAAGCATTTGAGGATTCTGGACTTTCCTGGGATACGCTTGAGAAGATTTATGAGGATTATACGAGACGTTTACCAGAGATGAAAAAGATTGCAGATCGTTTACAGGATGAGATATCAAAAGTAATAGATTTTCATGTACATTCAATTCATAACCGATGTAAGGATCCAGAGCATTTGATTGAGAAGATCATACGGAAAGTTGGAGTTGAAAAACGTCAGAAATATAAAAATATTAATGAACGGAATTATCTGAGGATCGTGCGTGATCTTATGGGTATCCGAATTTTGATCTTATCAAAAGAAGAATGGCGTACGGTACATGATTTTTTGCTGAAAGTTGATGAAGATTCCAGATATGATATGCATATGGCGGAGATGCCAAGGGCTTATATCCGTTATGGGGATCGTGACATTTTTAATTATACGATTCATAAAGAATATACAGATAAGGGATATCGTTCACAGCATTATATTTTTAAATATGGGAATTATTATTTTGAAGTACAGGTACGAACGATCGCTGAAGAAGTATACGCAGAGTTTGACCATTATGTAAAGTACCCATATCGTGAGAATAATCATTTTCTAAAGCGGTATACAAGTGTTGTGGCAGAATTGTTGAATTCTGTGGATGAGATCATTTCGACATGTTTTCAGTTTGGAGAAGCAGGCTGGCTTGATATTGAGAAATATTTTGCACAAGACAGCTACAGTGACTTGCAAAGAATGTCGAAAGAACCGCATAAGAGAGAACAAGAACAGATTCCAAGAGCCAATGACGGAGTGATCGATGCTCAAAGTTATATGAATCGGATGATCTTAAGAAAGGGATAAACCAGATGGAGAGATATGACGACGGATTCGCAGAAGAAAGACAACGGATCGAACGATTAGTAGAGGAGATCATTGCTGGAGAACATAAGATTGATAAACTGCCGAATTCTTCTGCAGGATTTAGTGGAGCTGCACAGGCAGAATATTTTTCGAAGGCAAGGTATCATTTAGAATCGGATGTAAGTAATCTGATCGTGAATCATAAACAGCAACTGGATGAATTACAATTGTTAAAGATGATAAAGGGGCAAGAATGATAGAACACAATTTATTTGAGATGGAAAATTACAGAGAGCTGATCGATGAGGTCGGTGTCGATAAATTCCGTGAACGGTTTGAGGAACTGCAGAAGACAGCGATGGAATTTATTGAAATGGCAGGATTTTCTGAGACATCTTACTGCAATGAAAGAATTTTAATGCAGGTGATCCTTGATTATTTTATGGATGTGATGCGGTTAAAGGAATTTCATAGTATTGAGAGGATCCGCACAGAAAAGCTGTTTGCATACACGATTTCCTGGATCGTTCGGAGAAAACCAATTCAGTTTCGGGATTATTCCGAAGAAGAGAGAGATATTTTTATCAATGAACGTTTTGCTGCATATCTGCTTATCAATGAATGTCTGATGTGTGGAACGAAACATTTTGTACAGGAAGCTTACGCAGAAAAATTAGTAGAATATACAGAAATGCTGCTTTATTATTTCAAATACCGTCAGTGCGATCCAAAGACATTAGAACTTTTGATCGAATCATTTAAGATGGGCGGACTTGTGCATTAGAAGGAAAGGGGATTTAGGTATGGGAATCCTTGTTTTTGATGTAGGAACCTCGAGTATGAAAGGTGCATTGCTAAACGATAAGGCAGAGATTTTATGCCAGTTTCACAGAAAATATCATCCAACCTTTTATTCTTCAGTTAAGGTAACGCAGGATCCAGAAATATGGAGAAAAGCATTATATGATATAGCAAGAGATGTGGGTGACTGGTGTAAGGATCAGAACGAAGAAGTAGAGAGATTTCTTTGACGGCACAAAGAACATCGATCATACCAGTTGATCATAAAGGAGATCCATTATGTGATGCTGTGATGTGGCAGGATAAAAGGAATATTGAAGTTTGTACGAGGCTTTCTAGCGATGAATGGACAGATCATCAGAAAAATGCGGTACAATGGTGAATCCTGTATTTTCAGGGAGATAAGAATTGGCAATGGGCTTAAAATGAGACACAACCGGAGATTTATAAGAAAGCAGAGAGGATTTTTGTGTTGCAGATTATTTGTTATATCATATGACAGGGCAGAGAAAACTTGATCGTACTTATGCTAGCCGGTCTCATTTGATGAATTTAAGAACCGGGCGGTGGGACAGCGTGCTTCTTGATATCTTTGGAATCGAGAAGAATAAGCTTTGTAATCTGATCGACCCAGGAGAACTTCATGGATATACAAATGAGAAATTTGCGGCAAGTACAAGACTTAAGACGGGAATTCCAGTCTATTCGGCTGGTGGTGATCAGCAGTGCAGCGCGCTTGGGATGGGAATTTATGAAGAAGGTGACATGGAGGTTACAAGTGGAACGGGCGCATTTATCATAGGGATCGCAGAGAAAGTACCAATTGTGCTTCTGGGTAATCCGATCATTAATTATTCTGCGGTAAAAGGAAAATATATTGTGGAAGCAAGTATCTTAACATGTAGTGCGGCATTTGACTGGTTTTGCAATAATTTTTATAAAGAAGTGAATGGAGATGTTTATCAAAAGATCGATCAGGAAATCTCACAGTCTCCACCAGGAGCCAATGGATGTATGTTGCTTCCATTTTTTTCAGGGAAGGGCAACACCACAGTGGAATCCAAAAGCAACTGCATCATTTACAAATGTAACGCTGAGTACGACAAGAGGCGATATGGTGAGAGCTTTGTTGGAAGGAATTGCTTATGAGATCCGCAACAATTTAGACATTGTGGAAGGTCAGATTGGCAAGGCAGATCAGATTCATATTGGTGGTGGCTTGAGCAACAGCCATGAATTTAATCAGATTCAGGCAGATGTCTATGGAAGAAAACTGATCCATTATCAGCATAGGGAAGCAGGGATCATTGGAGCATGGACAAGCACAATGGTGGAAAGCGGGAAAGTTTCAGATCATAAGGAAGCTCTAGAACGGGCAGGTAGGAATAATTCATTACAGATTTATGAACCTGTTGAAAAAAAAGTATTGAGAAATATCAGGAACTTCGAAGCAGATATGAACCATTTATACCAAAAAATATATTAGGAATAAACAAGAATATTTTATAAAAAAGCATGAACCACTGTAAAAGGGGCAACTCATAGGAGTAATTTATGAGTTGTCTCTTTTTTTGTACATTTTAAACAAAATGTATGGGTTTGCACTTGTGTGCATATGGATTGTATTTATGGAAGAACAATATATTTATAAATGTCAATCTAAAATATTTATTTTGCACATATGTGCAAAGATTGAGAAATTGTTGCACGGATGTGCAGCGAATGATAAGATGTAAACAACTTAAGGAGATGCACATAAAAGCAACATAGAAAATATGGAGAATGAATTAGGAGGAACCAAATGAGTGAAGTAATCGAAGCAAGAAACATTAAGTTGAATGTAGACGCATCTGATTGGAGAGATTCCATGGTCAAATCAGGACAGCTCTTAGTAGATAGCGATTATATTACAAAAGATTACATTGATTTGACGATCAAATGTGTGGAAGAAAACGGACCATATATTGTTATCATTCCAGGACTTGCATTATCTCATTCAAGACCAGATGTGAGTGTAAATAAAACAGGATTAAGTTTGATTACATTAAGCAAGCCAGTCTGTTTTGACTGTGATAATGATCCAGTAGACATTGTTCTTACTCTGGCAGCAACTGACGACACATCTCATCTGCAGAAACTTCAGTCCATGGCTGAGTTTATTTCAGATGAAGAGAACATTGAATTCATTAAAAACGCAAAATCAGCTGAGGAAGTTGCCAAAGCGATCAATGAATTTGAACCAGAAGAGTAAGAAGGGAGAAAGAGGATGGAAATATTAAACACAGTATTTACATTTGTATCGAACAATATTTTGACGAAAGCGGAGTTCTTCGTAGGACTGATCGTCTTAGTTGGATACATCTTATTAGGAAGAAAATGGTATGAAACATTAGCAGGTTTCTTAAAAGCAGTTGTAGGTTATATGATTTTAAATGTAGGTTCAGCTGGATTGATCAACACATTCCGACCAATCCTTGCCGGATTGAACCAGAAGTTTCATTTGAACGCAGTAGTCATTGACCCGTATTTCGGATTGAATGCAGTAAATGCAGCACTTGAAAACATCGGATTATCGGCAGCATGGACTATGACATCCTTGTTACTAGCCTTTATTTGGAACATCATCTTATTGATCTTCCGTAAATTTACAAAACTTCGTACGTTACTGTTAACCGGACATATCATGGTACAGCAGGCAACAACTGTAACATGGATCGTATTCTTATTTATCCCAGGACTTCGTAATATTTGGGGAGCTGTAGCAGTCGGAATCTTAGTCGGTACATACCAGGCAGTATTTTCTAACTTAACAGTTGAACCAACAGATCGTTTAACAGACGGTGAAGGTGGATTTGCGATCGGACATCAGCAGATGTTTGCAATCTGGTTAGCAGACAAGATCGCACCAAAGATCGGTAAAAAAGAAGATTCTATTGAAAATATCAAACTTCCAGGATTCTTACAGATGTTTAGTGACAATGTAGTATCTACATCCGTATTAATGTTTATATTCTTTGGAATTATCATGTTAGTACTTGGGGAAGATTTCATGAGAAGTTTAGATGACACATTCTCACAGACAACAGCATTTGGATTCTATATTTTCTCTAAAGCATTAAGCTTTACTGTTTACTTAAACGTATTACAGGCAGGTGTTCGTATGTTCGTTGCAGAACTTACAGAATCATTCAAAGGTATTTCAGACAAACTGCTACCAGGAGCAATCCCAGCAGTAGACTGTGCGGTAGCTTATGGATTCGCACCAGCAAACGCAGTAACAGTAGGTTTCTTCTGTGGAGCACTTGGACAGTTCTTAGCGATCGCAGGACTTTTGATCTTCCATTCACCAGTTATGATCATCGCAGGATTCGTACCATTATTCTTTGATAACGCAAGTATCGCAGTATATGCAAACCACAGAGGTGGAGTTAAAGCAGCCATGATCTTACCGTTTATCAGTGGAATCATTCAGGTATTAGGAGGAGCTGTTTGTGCTTACATTTTACAGTTAGTAGCATTCGGTGGATGGCATGGAAACTTCGACTTCTCAACGATCTTCCTTGCAGTATCTTATATTGTTAAGTACTTAAAGGTACCTGGAGTTATCCTTTGTGTTATCGCAATGTTAGTCATTCCTCAGATTCAGTATGCGAAATCTGATAAAGAAAAGTATTTCACAGTAGGTCAGGAAGACGACGAGTATTAAAAAAGTAATATCAAATCAATTTTTAACAAAACAATCAATCAGCCAAAATTCAGGAGGTATTTATTATGAAAATCAAAGCAATCGCAGCATGTGGAAATGGAATGGGATCAAGTCAGATGATCAAAATGAAGATCAACAAAGTATTCAAAAGATTAGGAATTGATGCAGAAATCGGACATATGAGTGTTGGAGAAGCAAAAGGTGTAGCAAACAATTACGATATGATCTTTGTATCTGAAACATTTACATCGCAGTTTAGAACAGGAAAAGATACAAAAGTCATTGGACTTAAAAATTTATTATCAGAAAAAGAAATCGAAGCAAAGATCAGAGAAGCATTAGATATGCCTGCAGAATAAATCGGGGTGAGATAGATGTACGATATCAAAAAAAGGCCATTAGGGATATATGAAAAAGCTCTTCCAAATGATTTCACATGGCTTGAAAAAATGCAGGCAGCAAAGCAGGCAGGATTTGATTATATTGAGATTTCTATTGATGAATCTGATGAGAGATTAGCACGACTTGATTGGAGTGATGAACAGATCGAAGAAATCCGCTCTTATATGAAAGAGACAGGGATCATCATTCCAAGCATGTGCTTAAGTGGTCATAGAAGATTCCCATTTGGAAGCAAGAACAAAGAAATAAGAGATAAAGCATTTGAGATCATGGAAAAAGGAATCATCTTAGCACAGAAGTTAGGAGTCAGAGTAATCCAGCTTGCAACTTATGATGTATATTATGAAGAATCTGATGAAGAAACAAAAGCTTTATTCTTAGAAGGAATGAAAAAATCAGTCGAGATGGCAAGCCACGCAGGAGTGATCCTTGCAATGGAAATCATGGATACGCCATTTGTTGGAACGATTCTTCGTGCAATGCACTATATCAAAGAAATCCGTTCCCCATATTTTAAGATTTATCCAGATATGGGAAATCTGACGCAGTTTTCAGCGGATGTTGAGAGTGAATTTGAACTTGGAATCAGTGAAACGGTAGCGATCCATGTCAAAGAGACAAACCCTGGAGTATTTAAATGTGTTCCATTTGGAGAAGGAACCGTAAGATTTACAGACATTTTTAAAAAATTAAAAGATTTAAATTACACAGGAATGTTCTTGATCGAAATGTGGGCAGATAACACAAAGAAACAAACGATGGAAGAAGCAGTTGAAACAATCAGGCAGGCACGCTTATTTGTAGAAGATAAGATGGAACAGGCAGGGATCAAAGTACCTGCATAAGGAGGAAATCATGTATCGAATGGTAGTGACCGATCTTGATGGAACATTATTAAACAATAAAAAACAGGTTTCAGAGGCCAATGTAAAGGCAATTCAAAACCTAAAAGATCAAAATATAACATTTGTTATGGCAACAGGACGATCAGATGTTATGACGAGAGCGTACACAAAACAATTAAAAAATATCGATATTGTCATTGGGTGTGATGGAGCAGTCATTCGAAACATTAGGACCGGAGAAATCTTATATGAAAATCATTTAAGAAGTGAAACCTGTCACAGGACATTTGAAATTTGTAAAAAATATGGATTACAGTATTATGTCTTTGCAAAAGATGAACTGGTATCCGATGATCCTCAGAATGAAAGATTTCTGATCCATCAGAAATTCAATCAGACTGTAGAGGAAGATGAAGAGATACCAATGAAGATTGTGAATGATTTAAATGAATATGTAAACGATCATATCATTTACAAGATCGTTGTAAGTCACAATGACACAAGTTATTTAGATAAAGTAGCCGAAGTGATCAAAAAAGAAACGGATGCAGATGCCATTCGTTCTGGGAAAAAAGTTCTTGCAGTCAAGGCGATGGGAGTTTCCAAAGCAGAAGCGATCAAAAAGCTTGCACAAAAGTTAGGCATTTTGATCAAAGATATCATCGCATTTGGTGATGAAGTAAATGATATTGAGATGCTTACGCTGGTTGGACTTGGAATCGCAATGGAAAATGCAGATGATGTCGTGAAAGAGGCAGCAGACCAGATTGCAGGAAGAAATGATCAGGACGGCGTAGGAAAAGAATTAGAGAAAATATTTGGAAATGCAGGAAAGTAAGAAAGGAGTTAAGAAGATGCTTGATGAATTAAAACAGCAAGTATACGAAGCAAATATGGAATTACCGGCAAAAGGACTGGTAACTTATACATGGGGAAATGTCAGTGGGATTGACAGAGAACGTGGTTTGTTTGTCATTAAGCCAAGTGGTGTTGACTATGAAAAACTAACACCAGATATGTTAGTTGTCATGGATTTGAATGGGGGAAAAAGTTGAGGGAGATTTAAATCCTTCCTCTGATACACCAACTCATATCGAGCTTTACAAAGCATTTCCAGAAGTTGGAGGAATCGTTCATACACATTCTCCTTGGGCGACTTCATGGGCACAGGCAGGAAGAAGCATTCCATGTTATGGAACAACACATGCCGATTATTTCTTCGGAGATATTCCATGTGCACGATCTTTAACAGCCGATGAGATCAACGGAGAGTATGAAAAGAATACAGGGATTGTGATCGCAGAAACATTTGAAGGAAAAAATCCAATCTATGTACCAGGTGTCTTATGTACAAACCATGGCCCATTTTCATGGGGAGCAGACGCAGCAGAAGCAGTTCATAATGCAGTTGTTATGGAAGAAGTAGCAAAGATGGCGTACCGCTGTGAACATCTGAAAAAAGATATTGAGGAAGCACCACAAGTATTACAGGACAAACATTTCTTCAGAAAACATGGAGAAAATGCTTATTACGGAAATGACTTATAGGATATAGAGATAGAAGATTTCGGATAGAAAAGGAGATCAAGGTTATGAGTAAAATTAGTGAAATGACAAGAGAAAGCTGGATTGAAAGCACATTCCCAGAGTGGGGAACATGGTTAGTAGAAGACATTGAAAATGAAGTAGTAGCACCGGGAAATGTAGCAATGTGGTGGCTTGGATGTACAGGTGTATGGTTTAAAACACCAGCTGACACAAACATTACGATCGACTTATGGTGTGGAAATGGGAAACGTACACATGGTGATGGAAAAATGAAAGTCGGACATCAGATGGCAAATATGTGTGGTGGACGTGCAATGCAGCCAAACCTTCGTAATGTACCATTTGTAATTGATCCATTTGCATTTAAGAAAGTTGATGCAGTATTAGCAACACATTATCATCAGGATCATATGTCTGCAGAATGGGCAGCACACGTGATCAACAGTGGAATGACAACAACAGATGAAAACGGAAAAGAAATTCCAGTACCATTCATCGGACCTAAGAAATCCGTAGAATTATGGCAGAAATGGGGAGTTCCAGCAGACCGTTGTATCACAGTAAAACCTGGAGATTCCATCAAGATCAAAGATATTGAGATTATTGCGTTAGATTCCTTTGACAGAACATGTATCGTAACAACAGACTCTACAGGTCCAGACAGAGAAGAATTAACAGGTGTATGCCCAACAGATATGGATGACAAAGCAGTTAACTACTTAGTTAAGACACCAGGTGGAAATATCTATCATTCTGGAGATTCTCACTTCTCTATCTATTTTGCAAAACATGGAAAAGATTACGATGTAGACGTAGCATTCGGATCTTTCGGAGAAAACCCTATCGGTATGCAGGATAAGATGACATCCATCGATGTATTACGTATGGCTGAAAACTTACAGTGCAAAGTTGTTGTACCTATTCACTGGGATGTATGGACAAACTTCCAGGCTGACTGTGATGAGATCAAAGTATTATACGACTTCAAGAAAGATCGCAATGAATATAAATTCCATCCATTCTTCTGGCAGGTTGGAGGAAAATATACATATCCTGCAGATAAAGATAAAATCTACTATCATCACAGAAGAGGATTCGAAGACTGCTTTGAAGCACCACAGAACATTCCATTCCGTTCTTGCTTATAGGAAGAAGGTGGCATAATGAAAGTATCAAAGAAAGTTATTGGAAACTTAGAAAAATGCTATTCTGTTGCACCTTTAACTTACAAAGGAAAGAAACATATGCTCGTAGCAGCAGAAAAAGTAAACCAGTGCCGTTTATATGATCTTGAAGGAAAATCAGGAAAGAAGTAATCTGGGAAGGACCGGGAGGAACCATGTCAATGGTTCAGGTCCCTGGTTCCGACGGACAGTTTTTAGCGACACATAAATTCTACTCTCCAAATGATTCTAAAGAAGCAAAGATCATCTTAGCTTACCCGGAAGACGGAGAATGGAAAGTAAGAACACTAGCAGAGCTTCCATTTGTGCATCGTTTTGATATCATTTCAAGAAATGGAGTAAACTATGTGATCGCATGTACTTTAAAATCAGGACATGAATACAAAGAAGACTGGAGAAGCCCAGGAAAGATTCAGGTATGCGTTCTTCCAGAAGATTTAAGTAGTGTTGATGAAGAACATCCATTACAGTTTGAAGTATTAAAAGAAGGTTTATTAAAGAATCACGGATACTGCAAAGCAAAAGTTGACGGAGTTTTAAGATCTTATGTTGCAGCAAATGAAGGTGTCTTTGAATGTACACCACCAGAATCAGAAGAAGGAACATGGGAAATCAAACAGATCTTAGATGAAGCAAGCAGTGATATGGCATTTGCAGACTTTGACAATGATGGTGAATTAGAAATGTTAACAATCTCACCATTCCATGGAGAGAAGATCAGCATTTTCAAGAAACAGGATGGAGAATTCAAGAAAGTCTATACTTATGAAAAAAGATGCTGAATTCGCTCATGGAATCTGGGGTGGAGAGATCGCAGGAACTCAGGGTGTTTTAATTGGACACAGAAAAGGGGAGAGAAATCTGTTATTCTTCCGATGTACAGATCCTGAAAAATTAACATTTACAGCAGACCTTTTAGATAGTGATATCGGACCAGCAAATGTACTTCATTACACGAATGATGGTGAAGATTATATTTTATCTGCAAACAGAGAAATTGATGAAATCGCATTGTATAAAGTGGAAAAATAACTACAACTGCAGGAAATCTGAGAATGATAATTAACAGATTGTGTACTGGACTGATATATAGCAATGCGGTATAATAAAAAGTGCTTTGGATAATGAATGGGAGGTGGAAAACAATGAAGGAATATGATTCACTTAGCGATAACGAAAAGCGCAACATGCTTGCCAGTGTTGCAAACCTCTATTATAATGTGGAAATGACTCAGAATCAGATTGCGGAACGTTTTTTTTAACCTCACGTTCTAAGATTTCAAGAATGCTAAAAGAGGCAAGACAGCTTGGAATCGTAGAGATCAAGATTTTAGAGCCATGGGACCGCAATGTAGAGCTGGAACAGGAATTTATGAGAAGATTTGCGTTGAAAGATGTGAGAGTGATTTCTGTCAAAGAAGCAAATAATACGATGGTCCTTCAGAAATTGGGTGAAGTTGCAGCATACTATCTAGATAATCTGTTAAATGATAATATGATTCTTGGAATTTCATGGGGGAATACAATGTATCATACTGTCAAAGCGGTCAAGACAAGTAAGAATATCCCGATCACAGTCGTACCGATCATGGGAGCAGCCAATGTAAGGACTCCAGAGAGAGATTCCTTGGATCTTTCGAAAGAACTTGCCTATGCATATGGTGGAACGTATCACTACATTTATGCACCATTGTTTGTAAACTCGGAAGAAGTCAGGGACAGTCTTGAACAAGAGCCGAATATTAAAGGATGTTTAGAGCTTGCAAGGAATGCAGATATCATTCTAACCAGTGTTGGTTCTATCGTATATAAGAGTTGGAAATCTTATTTAAGTACCAGAGATTTATATAATCTTGAGAAGAAAGGTGCGATCGGACATATCGGAGGACATTTTTACGATATGGAAGGAAATGAAGTCATAACACCGTTTGTTAATAAGATGATCGGGCTTGGAATTGAAGATATCAAGAATACAGAGAATGTGATCTGTGTCGCAGGACTGGAGATGAAGGCAGAAGCGATTCTTGGAGCTGTGAGAGGCGGATATATTAATACACTGATCACAGATGAAGAGGCAGCGAAGGCAGTGCTTGCATTATGTAAATAATATTAATAAAAAAGCAACGATTAAGATCAAGTTAAAATAAGATCATAAAAAACAACGACGTAAGTATTATATTCAAAAGAATAAGATGCTTACGTCGTTTGCTTTAGGATTTTATCGGAATTTCCTATGCAATAAAATTTATTAATTTGAAATTTCCTGATAAGTATTCAGATCGTCAGGTAAGGTCACAGTCACAGATTTTCCAGGATCATGATAAGTCAGGTTCATTTTTAAAGTGATCGAACCTGTCTCATTGTCACCGCTTTCCATAACCATCTGGATGGATTCTTTCACAGGAAGATCTTTGTCATTCAATGTTTTTGTACCGGTCAAAGAAGAAATCTTAATGGAATTACTTCCACCAGTTACAGTTGTCATCTGGGAGGTAACATCTTTGACGTATTGATTCAATCCATCATTATTGATACTGTATTTAAGAACAGTATTTCCATCCTTTTCACTAAGTTTCAGATCTTTGTAATATTTTGCAGGCAAAGAAGTCTGACCTGTGGTTGACTGAATCTGTTTTTGAAGACCTGCGATATCCATTTTTATTTTCTGCTTTGTTCCATTGGTGTTCATGTAATAATAACCATCAGAATAATACATATTCATATCCATAGTCTGCCCAAGCATGTTTAAGGTAGAAGTCATAGACATTTTTAACTGATCTTTATCAACAGTCTGTAGTTTTGTGTCAAAATTCATCTTGATCGTAACGTTTGAGGATGAAGAAGCCTCACTATTTGCGATCTTATAAGAAGCTTCTCCACTGAAATCAGCATCTTTTACTTTGGAACTTTGTTTAAGACTTGATTCCAAAACTTCTTTCGCAGTACGTTTCTTCTGACAGCCGCTGATCGAAAAAAGCAGCATTACAGGAAAGAAGCAATGCAGTCACATTTTTTTATTCTAATTTTCATAATGAATCCCTCCATGAAAGAGTTAGTAGTTATTAAGTTTAGTTTACCATATAATCATAATTTTGTGTTAAACTAAAAATAAGAATAGGAACGGAGGTACTTGAAATGAAAAAAACAGTATACCTGACATCAAAACAAGATGAATTAAAACTACATGTACTGCTTATGGAACCAGAACAATCTCCAAAGGGAATCGTACAGATCTGCCACGGTATGGCAGAACATAAAGAACGCTATGAGCCTTTAATGCAAATGTTGTGTAACAATGGCTATATCAGTGTGATCCATGATCATAGAGGTCATGGTAAGAGTGTCAAAAATGCGTCAGACCTTGGGTATTTTTATGATGACAGTGGAAAAGCGATCATAGAAGATGCTCATCAGGTAACAACATGGATGAAAGAACGATATGGGGAAGAACTTCCATACCATTTGTTCGGACATAGTATGGGATCTTTGGTGGTTCGTTGTTATCTGAAAAAATATGATGATGAGCTGGACTCTCTGATCGTATGTGGAAGTCCAAGTGAAAATAAAGCAGCAAAGGCAGCAGAATTTCTTGCAAAAACTGCTTGTAAAATGGGAGCACACAAAAAAGGAAAGTTCTTTCAGAAGATGGCATTTGGCTTATATGGAAAGGCATTAGGAGAAGATGAATCCGAAAATGGCTGGATCAGTTATAACAAAGAAAATGTAAAAGCTTATGATGAAAATCCATTGGATGGATTCGTATTTAGTAATAATGGATTTTTAAATCTGTTTTTACTAATGGATGAAACTTACAACAAAAAAGGATGGCAGGTAAAACATCCGTCACTTCCGATCTTGTTTATCGCAGGAGCAGATGATCCATGCATTGGTTCAAAGAAACAGTATGCACAGGCAATGACAACTTTAAAAAAGCGAGGGTATAATCAGGTACGTGGAATGTTATTTTTAAATCGGAGACATGAGATCTTAAATGAAGATGATGTAGAGAAAGTTTATGATGCGGTATTGCATTTCTTAGAACAGCATTCCAAAAAGAGATGACTGATAGTAACTAGGGAGATAAGAAAGAGCGTGATAAACTAGAAGCAAGATCATGAAAGGGGAGGAAAGTTCGTGGGAAAATGGTTTCGTCAGATATTGCAGGGAGAACATTCACTGTTTCGGTTATCCCTTCCATTTCGGGTAAGATTATTTAATGTGCTTGCATTAGTTGGTGGAATGATCAGTCTGATCAATGGGATTTCATCATATGCGAATAATCAGGATAGTGTGATTCTAGGATTGAATTTTGGGATTGCAGTGTTGTCTTTCGTGTTGTTGTTTTATGCATACAAAAGTGGCAGATATCAGTTTTGTTATGTTGTTACGATCATTACGATCTTTCTTGTGATGTTCCCATATTTATTTTTTAAATCCGGCGGTTACAAAGGAGGGATGGTCTCTTTTTATATTTTTGGAATCTTATTTACAGTCTTTATGTTGGAAGGAAAGGCAATGTTTTTTTACAGCATTTACGGAAATGGTCGTATATATAGCAACGATCATGATCGCCTATCAAAATCCGCAGATGGTTGTATGGTTCTCCTCTGAAAAAGAAGTTGTGATGGATCTGTTGATAGGATTTTGTGCATCTAGTATTTCGGTGGCAGCAGTGATGTATCTGCATTTTCGGATGTACAACAAACAACAAGAAATCTTAGAAGAAGCAAGGATCGAAGCACAGTCAGCGAACAAGGCAAAGAGTGCATTTCTTGCTAATATGAGTCATGAGATCCGGACTCCGATCAATGTAATGCTTGGAATGAACGAGATGATTCTTAGAGAAAGTGAAAGCAAAGAAATCCGCCAATATGCAAAAAGCATTGAACGTTCTGGAGGTTATCTGATCTCATTGATCAATAATATTCTGGATATTTCAAGGATCGAATCCGGAAAAATGGAGATTGAAGAAGGAAAATATGAACTCAGGCAGCTACTTGATGAAGTGATGTAGGACGGATTTTGCGGACATTCAAAATAAAAAAGAATGTGGAGGTAACAGACAATGGCAAAGACAATTTTTGAGGAAATGGGCGGCAAATACGAAAGGCAAGGCGATTATTTAATACCGTGCTTAACTGTACCCGCCGAAGAAGAACAGCCGATAGGCATCTGGGGACAGCGGCATTTGGATTATCTGAAGCATCACTGCAAAGTTACATACACCAATCTTCTTACAAGCGGCAGACTTAACGCTTACCTTGCCGACATTGACAGACAGGCACAGGAACGCTTTGAAAGGCTCATAGAGGGTATGAAACAGGCACAGGGCATAACGGAACAGCTAAAGGCAGAAAACGCCTTAGAATGGACAGGATGCCTCAATAACATAAGGGCTTG